>Ga0208849_1000221_pt1 | contig 55412 bp, 52 predicted proteins | sample NGESurdeep072012_10_FD_184470 | JGI IMG/M metagenome (GOLD analysis project Ga0208849, IMG submission 184470) | Arctic peat soil microbial communities from Barrow, Alaska - NGEE Surface sample 53-3 deep-072012 (SPAdes) | ecosystem: Environmental > Terrestrial > Soil > Wetlands > Peat ... | reverse complement strand
CCAAGCACGTGGGTCGAGCCACACGATTCGTCGGCGAGCCGATCTGGCACGGACGGTCGCCCTGCGAGACGGTCGAGGCCGTACGCCACGAAGCGCTGATCAACACGGCCTTCGCCACGGCCACGGGGACGATCGTCTGCCCGTACGACGTCTCGCACCTCGATGACGCCGTCGTCGCCGACGCGGGCCGAACGCATCCCGAGATGCTCTGCGCGCGGGCGACGCGCCCGAGCGTGACATATACGGCGCCCCTCGAGGTCTACGCTGCCCGCGACCGCCCCCTCTCCCCGCCGAGCGGGCCGGTCGCGACGCTCCCGGTGTCCGGCGATCTCGAGGCCTTGCGGCGTTGGATCGTCGCGCAGGTTCCGCCGGACCGCCTCGACGTCGAGCGCGTCGCGGCGCTCGTGCTGGCCGCGAACGAAGCCGTCTCGAACACGCTCGTGCACGCAGGCGGGAGCGGCACGGCACGCATCTGGCACGACGACGACGAGATCGTGTGCGAGATCACCGACCGGGGACGCGTCAACGATCCGCTCGCCGGCCGGCGCGCTCCCGGCGTCGTCGAGGAAGGAGGCCGCGGGCTGTGGTTGATCAACCAGTTCTGCGACCTCACGGAACTTCGTTCCGGCGTGGACGGAACCGTGCTCCGGCTGCACATGTCCCTCGTGCAAGGCACAGGTTTCGACGGAGCAGGAGCGGGTAATCCGACCCCGGAGGCCTGATGAGCGCGACATTTCGAGCATCCGCGATCGACATGGGAGACGGCGTGGCCACGGTCAGTGTCGTCGGCGAAGCGGACCTCTACACCGCGCCCGAGTTGAAGGCGGCGCTCATGTCGGCGATCGACGGCGGCGCGCGGCGGGTTCTCGTCGACCTCTCGGAGACGACGTTCATCGACTCGACGACGCTCGGCGTGCTCATGGGCGGTGTTCGACGCCTGCGCACGGTGGGCGGCGAGATCGCGATCGTCTGCCGTGACCCGAACATCAAGAAGATCTTCGAGATCACGCTGCTCGACCGGATCTTCCGGATCTTCGGCAGCTTCGAGGACGGCGTGGCTCACCTGCGCGAGCAGGATGCGCCCTCCGCCTGACGCGGACTCAGAGACCGTCTGCCGGCAGCCGCTTCGAGAAGACGACGCGGCTGCCGGACGTACCGCTGTCGATCTCGAGCTCGTCGGTGACGGCGCGCAGGATCGACAGTCCCATCCCGCCTTCGGCATCCGTCGGGCGCTGCGAGGCCGACTGCACGTTCGCCGGATCGAATCCGACTCCGGTGTCCTCGACCTCGACCGTCAGCGCGCCGTCTCCGACCGAGTAGCGCACGACGATCCACTCGTCGATCGCCCCGCCGGCCGGATATGCGTGCTGCACCGCGTTCGTGCAGACCTCGGAGACCGCGAGCTTGAGGTCTGCGACGTCGGCCGCCGACGCCTGGGCCACGGCCGCCACGCCGGTCAGCGCGAGCCGGGCGAGCGCGACGTTCTCCGGGCGGGCCGCGATGCGCAGCTCGACGCTCACGGCACCTCCTCGATCTCGTCCTCGAGCTTCGAGAGAGCCGTGCGGAGCAGCCGGGACACGTGCATCTGCGAGATGCCGACCTCGACGGCGATCTGCGTCTGCGTCAGCCCTTCGAAGAACCGCAGCTGGACGATTCGCCGTTCTCGCTCGTCGAGCACCCGGAAGCCGGCCGCGAGCACCGCGCGGTTCTCGGTCTCTGCGTACCCGGCCTCCTCGTCGCGCAGAGCGTCGATCGGCTCGAGCTCGGTCTCGGACGCGTCCCCGGGCTGCTCGAACAGCGAGCGCGCCGTGTATGCGCGCCCCGCCTCGAGCGCCTCGAGCACCTCCTCCTCGTCCACTCCCGCACCGGCTGCAAGCTCCGCGATCGTCGGCGACCGGCCGAGCTCGGACGTCAGCTCCTCGACCTGCCGCGACACGAGGTGATGCAGCTCCTTCAGCCGCCGCGGGACGGTGACCGACCAGACGCGGTCCCGGAAGTGTCGTTTCAGCTCGCCGACAACGGTGGGGAACACGTAGGCGACAAGCTCCACGTCCCGGTCGAGATCGAAGCGGTCGATCGCCTTGACGAGCCCAACCGAGGCCACCTGCACGAGGTCGTCGAGCTGCTCTCCCCGCCCGGCATAGCGTCGTGCGAGCGACCGGACGAGTGGCATCAGGTCCAGCACGAGACGGTCGCGTGCGGCGAGGTCGCCCTCGTTCCGATACGCGCGCAGCAGTGCACGGCGGTCGTGCTCGGCGGACGTCTCCAGGCCGGCCACGGTCACGCGGAGCGGCCGGCCGAGTCGATCCGGAGCACGATCGACGGCACCGGCTCGGGCTGAGCGGCGACGCCGTCGACGAGCTGCGCGAGCAGTGCGCCGAGCTCGATCCCCTCGGTGCCGCGCGCTCCGTACAGCAGCCGGCCGAGCGCGGAGGCATCGACGGGGCCGATCGAGACGGCGAGGCTCCCACCGTCGCTCGCAATCCTCATCGTCGCCTGCGCGGCCGGTGCGAACGCGGCGCGAAGCACGGTCTCGATCGCGAGCTGAAGATCGTCGACCGCTTCGAAGCCGAAGTCGAGCCGCGTGGCAACGCCGCCGGCGACGAGGCGGGCGACACCGATGTACTCGCCGGCCGGAAACGCGATCTGCACCGAGGGCTCGATCGTCCCGCGCGGCCCCTGCGCGCTTACGGCGTCACGCGCGGCCATGGACGCGGCAGGGCTCGATGACCATGTACGGACAGTATCCATGCCTCGGCGGCGTCAGGCGCATCGCTCGAGAACCTGCTCGAGCTCCTCGAGTGTGGCGCGGCCGCGCAGGCACGCGATCGGCTGCCGGTCGCGCAAGAAGAGCACCGTCGGGATCGATCGAACGCCGAGCCACGCCGCGAGCTCGGGCTGCGCGTCGGCGTCGAGCCGGTGGACCGCGACCCTGCCCCGGTTGCGCGCCTGGAGGCTCGCGATCACCGACTCCATGCGCCGGCCGACGCCGGACGTCCGCCCGGTCACGAACAGGAGCTGAATCTCGCCCGACGCCCGGGTAACCTCGATCATCGGCGTCGTTCATTCCCCGCGCGGCGGCGCCTTAAACCACCGTCGCGGCCAGGCCTACGCGGCGGTCATCCGAGCTCCGCGCCGAGCACCTCGCGAACGCAGCGCCCGAGCTGCTCGGGACCGAACGGCTTCTGGATGAAGGCGATCCCCGGCTCGAACGCGCCCCCGTCACGGATGACGACGTCGTCCGTGTATCCCGACATGTAGAGCACCTTGGCGTCCGGGAAGAGAGTGCGGATTCGCTCCGCCGTCTCGCGGCCGCTCGGGCCTGGCATCACGAGGTCGGTGAGGATCAGATCGATCGACGACGACCAGGTCGCGACGAGCGCGAGGGCGGCCTCGCCGCCGTCGGCTGCGAGCACGCGGTAGCCGAGCTCCTCGAGCATGCCCGTGACGATCCGGCGCACCATCGCATCGTCCTCGATCACGAGAATCGTCTCTGCACCGCCCTGCACCCCGGCAGGCTCCTGCGCCGCCTCGGCGGGCGCTCGATTGCTCTGAGGTAGGAAGATCGAGAACTTCGAGCCCTTGCCGACCCGACTCTCGAGCGCGATCCGGCCGCCGCTCTGGCTGACGATGCCGTGCACCGTGGCGAGCCCGAACCCGGAGCCGGCGGCGCCCTTCGTGCTGAAGAACGGCTCGAAGACACGCCTGGCCGTTTCGGGACTCATGCCCGTGCCGTTGTCGGAGACCGTGAGCACCGCCTCCGGGATCTCGTCGTCGGACAGGGACGCTTCGATCTCGAGCAGGCCGCCGTCGGGCATCGCGTCGCGCGCGTTCACCGCGAGGTTGGCGATCACCTGCTCGAGCTGCGTGCGGTCGGCCTCGACGCGCACCGGCTCGTCCGGAGAAGCGATCACGAGCTCTATCTGGTCGCCGATCAGCTGGCGTAGCAACTTGCCCATATCGGTTATCACCTCGCAAATGTCGATTACTTCGGGTTTCAGCACTTGACGCCGCCCGAACGCGAGCAATTGCCGCGTCAGCTGGGTGGCCCGCTCTGCCGCATCGAGCATGTCCTTGATGTCCTCGCTGGCGGTGTCCTCACCCCGCTCGATACGCCGGAGCGCGAGCTCGCCGTAGCCGCGGATTCCGAGCAGAAGATTGTTGAAGTCGTGCGCGATCCCCCCGGCGAGCTGCCCGATCGACTCGAGCCCGTGCGATTGCCGCAACTGCTCCTCGAGCCCGTGGCGACGCGCTTCCTGCTCGACGTGCTCGGTGACGTCGCGGACCATCGAGAGGGCGCCGGTGTAGCCGCCGCGCTCGTCGGTCAGGGGCGACGCGCTCACAAGGGCGTGCATCTCGGTGCCGTCGCTCCGCCGCAGCTTCATCTCGTACTGCTCGTTGACGCCGGCACGGCGCCGGTCGAGGGCCGCCTTCGCCGTCGCGAGACTCTCGTCGTCGGTGCAGTACTCGAAGCTCGAGCGTCCCTGCATTTCGCCCGGAGTCGTCCCGAGCATCCTCGCCAGGGCGTCGTTCACGAACGTCGTGTGGTTGTCCGTGTCGATGAGCCAGATGCCCTCCATCGTCGTCTCGACGATGCGGCGGTACTGCTCTTCGGCGACCCGGCGCGCCTGCTCGGCCTCCCGTTCACGGGAGGCGGCGGTCACGTCGGCGATGATCCCGACGCCGCCGGTGATTCCGCCGGCCCTGTCCGGGATCGTGGTCGAGGTCACGAGCACGATGCGCGGCGCCAACCCCGGAAGCCGGATCTCGAAGCGGCGGTGAACCTCCGCGCCGTTCTCCGTGCCGTCGTCGGGCAGCTCGTCGAAGAGGCCGGCGCGGGCCGGAACGGCGACGATGGTGTCCCAGCTTCGTCCCTCCGCTTCCGAGCGCGAGATGCCCGTGATCTCCGTCCAGCGCGGGTTGGTGTACACGTATCGGTCCTCGGCGTCGGTCTGGAAGATGCCGATCGGCGCGGCGTTCGCGAGCAGCCGCAGCTGGTCCGCGGACTTCTTCAGCTCCCGGGCCTGCCCGGCGAGCTGCTCCGCGCGGAGAAAGAGCTTCGCGAAGACCGAGACCTTGGCTCGAAGCTCGTTCGGCGGAACCGGAGCGAAGATGAAGTCGACCGCGCCCTCGGCATAGAGGTCGGTGTAGGTGACCTCGTCGTTCGCGTGCGCGGTGATGAAGATGATCGGCGTCATCTCGGACTTCGGACGCTGCCGGATGTGGGCGGCGGTCTCGAAGCCGTCCATCACCGGCATCTGGACGTCGAGCAGGATCACGGCGAAGTCCTGGGCCATCACGCAGCGCAGGGCGGCGGTGCCCGAGTCGGCCTCGACGATCGTGTAGCCGAGCGGGGACAGCACCGCCTTCAACGCGAGCCGCTTCGCGGCATTGTCGTCCACCATCAAGATGGGGACGGGCAACCGTGCAGCCACCGGAGGTGCCTCGGGAACGCGCGGTTCCTCGAGCCACAGCGAGGCGCTCATGGGGTCGGCTGCGCAGTCGCCGGCAACCACGGCCTCAGGGCCGCGATCAGCTCGGCGGTGTCGACCGGCTTCGCAACATAGTCGGTCGCACCGGCGTCGAGGCAGCGCTGACGCTCGCCCGCCGTCGCCTTGCCGGTGACGGCGATGACCGGAAGCGACTTGAAGCGGTCGATCCGGCGGATCGCGCGGATGGTGTCGTACCCATCCGTCACCGGCATCAACACGTCCATGAGAACGATCTCGATGTCGGGCTTCTGCTCGAGGGCGGCGAGGGCTTCGGCACCGCTCGAGACGATCGTGAGGTCGGCGTGGCCGCGCTCGAGCAGCGCCCTCAGCGCGAAGACGTTGCGCAGGTCGTCGTCGACGAGGAGGATCTTCACGCCGTCGATCGCGCCGTAGTCCGCCCCGTTGTGCCTGTCACGACCAAACGTCGCTGCGAGCGGAGCGCTCTCGGCAAGGCCCGCAGGCGCCGGCAGCCACGGCCTGAGGGAAACGAGCAGCGTGACGCCGTTGACCGGCTTCGACAGGTAGTCGTTCGCTCCGGCGTCGAGGCAGCGCTGGCGCTCACCTGCCGTCGCCTTGCCGGTGACGGCGACGATCGGAACCGTCTTGAAGCGGTCGATCCGGCGGATCGCGCGGATGGTGTCGTACCCATCCATGCCCGGCATCATGATGTCCATCAGGATGATGTCGAAGTCGGGCATCTCCGCCAGGGCGGCAAGGGCTTCGGCACCGCTCTCGGCCGCCGTAACGTCGGCGTGGCCGCGCTCGAGTAGCGCCGTCATCGCGAAGATGTTGCGGATGTCGTCGTCGACGACGAGGATCCTCAGGCCGTCGATGTCGACGCTCTCGTGCCCGTTCGACGCGGGTTGGTCGGATCGCGAGCGGGCTTGCGCGGCAAGCGTCAGGTCGAGGGAGCCGGGGCGCTCCGGAGCGAACGGGGCCCTGCCGCCGTGCGGTCTGGGAGCGGCGCGCGGCCGAATGCGCTCTGGAGCGCGCCTGCGCCTGGGGGCCGCGGGCGCAACCGTCCGCGGGCCGCTCGTCGGCAGGTAGATCGTGAAGGTGCTGCCCTCGCCCGGCGTGCTCGAGACGGTGATCTCGCCGCCGAGTAGGCCGACGAGCTCGCGGCTGATCGAGAGCCCGAGACCCGTGCCGCCGTAGAGGCGCGCGGTGGTGCCGTCACCCTGTGCGAACGCCTCGAAGATCCGCTGCTGCTGCTCGTCGTCGATGCCGATGCCGGTGTCGCTGACGGCCAGGGCAACGACCGACGACGCCCCGACGAGCGCTTCGTTCTCGCCGCTCCAGCCGTAGTCGGCCAGGCCGATTTGCAGGTGCACCGCTCCGTGCTCGGTGAACTTGAATGCGTTGGCGAGCAGATTCTTGAGAATCTGCCGGAGGCGCTGCTGATCGCTGACGATGCGCGCGGGGCTGTCAGGTGCGAGATCGATGGTGAAGTCGAGGCCCTTGCCGTCGGCGACGGGCGTGAACTCTCGGAGCAGCGCCGTGCGCAGCTGGGCGAGGGAAAGCGCGTCGAGCTCGGCGATCGCGGTTCCCGACTCGACCTTGGCCAGGTCGAGGATGCTGTTGAGCAGCTCGAGCAGCTCCATGCCTGACGTGTAGATGACGCTCGCGTACTCGACCTGCGCGTCGGTCATGTTGTGGTCGGGGTTGTCCTCGAGCTGCTGCGCGAGGATCAAGAGGCTGTTCAACGGGGTGCGGAGCTCGTGCGACATGTTCGCGATGAACTCCGACTTGTACTTCGACGAGACGGCGAGCTGGCTCACCTTCTCCTCGACGAGCCGCTTGGACTCCTCGACCTCCTGGTTCTTCTGCTCCGCGAGAATGTTCTGCTCCGCGAGCAGCGTCGCCTGCCGGCCGAGATCCTCGTTCGACTCGCGGAGCTCCTGCTGCTGCGCGCGAAGCTCTTCCGCCTGCGACTGAGACTGCTTGAGCAGCGTCTCGGTGCGCGCGGCCGCTTCGATCGTGCTGAGGACGATGCCGATGCTCTCCGTGATCGAGTCGAGGAACGTCTGGTGCGTGATGCTGAAAGGCGAGAACGACGCGAGCTCGATCACGGCGCGCAGCGACCCCTCGAACAGCACGGGCAGCACGATGATGTTGAGGGGCGGCGACTCGCCGAGCCCCGAGTTGATCCGCACGTAGTCACCGGGAACGTCCGTGAGCAGGATGCGCTTCTTCTCCTTCGCGCACTGGCCGACGAGGCCCTCGCCGAGACGGAACGACGTCGAGAGATGCTTGCGCTCGTCGTAGCCGTAGCCGGCCTGGAGCTCCAGCACGGGATCGCTGCCGTCGGAGTGGCCGATCATCGAATAGAAGACCCCGTGCTGCGCCGAGACGAGCGTCGCGAGCTCGGAGAGGATCATGCTCGACACGGCCGCGAGATCGTCCTGGCCCTGGAGCATGCGCGTGAAGCGCTCGCGGTTCGTCTTCAACCAGTCCTGCTCGACGTTCTGCCGCGTCGTCTCGCGGAGGTTGCGGATCATCTCGTTGAGCTTGTCCTTCAGGACGGCGACCTCGCCGCTCGCCTCCACCCGCACCTGCCGGGTGAGGTCGCCCTCGGTGACCGCGGTCGCGACCTCGGAGATGGCGCGCACCTGATTCGTCAGGTTCGCCGCCAGCTGGTTGACGTTGTCGGTCAGGTCTTTCCAGACGCCGGCGACCTCCTTCGACTGCGCCTGACCGCCGAGCTTGCCCTCGACGCCGACCTCGCGGGCAACGCGCGTCACCTCGCTCGCGAAGGCGTTGAGCTGGTCGACCATCGCGTTGACGGTGGTCTTCAGCTCGAGGAACTCTCCTTTGACGTCGATCGAGATCTTCTTGCTGAGGTCGCCGTTGGCGACCGCAGTGGTCACCTCTGCGATGTTTCGCACCTGCCCGGTGAGGTTGTCGGCCATGAGGTTGACGTTGTCGGTGAGGTCCTTCCAGACGCCGCCGACCTCGATCGTGACCGCGGCGGCCTGACCGAGCTTTCCTTCGGTGCCGACCTCGCGCGTCACGCGCGTGACCTCCGAGATGAATCCGTTGAGCTGATCGACCATCGCGTTGATGGTGTTCTTCAGCTCGAGCATCTCGCCCTGGACGTCGGCGGACATCTTCTTGCTCAGATCGCCGTCTGCGACCGCGCCGATCACCCGCTGCATCTCGATGGTCGGACGAACGAGCGCGTCGATCAGGTTGTTGACGGACTCGATGCTCCCGGACCAGCTCTGCGTCGCTCCGCCGAGCACGACGCGCTGCGACAGCCTGCCCTGCTTGCCGACGACGTCGCTGACGCGGGCCAGCTCCGTGCCGAGCGCCTGGTTGGCGATGATGACGTCGTTGAGGCTGTCGGCGATCTTGCCGGCCACGCCCGTCCAGTCGAGCGGCATCCGGGCCGTGAAGTCGCCTTCGTGGACCTGGGCGAGCACGCCAAGCAGGACGGCGACATCGATCGTGTCGGCGAGGGGCGCCGTTGGGTCGGGCATGCAAGCCTCCATGAACGGGGCGGGAGCGCACCTCGTGAGTCCAGTATCGGCACCACTGAGGCCATGCCGTGTCGCCGATTCCGCGTGATCTCGTGTCATCCGAATCGGCGACAGGACACCACAGCGGTGCCGCGACTACCATTTGCTGACACCTGTCCTCAGGGAGGGTGATGCGGATGCCCGCCAACCGATCCCCGAAAGCTCCGATCACGTGCGTCGTCGCCGACGACCACCCTGCGCTGGTCGAGGCCATCTCCGTCCTCCTCTCGGCCAACGGCATCGACGTCGTCGCCCGCGCGAGCGACGGAGCGGAGGCCCTGGCGGCGATCGGGATGCACACCCCGACGGTCGCCGTTCTCGACCTCGTGATGCCGAACCTCGGCGGGATCGAGGTCGCGCGGCTCGTCCAGGAGCTCAGCCCCGACACCGCCACCATCCTCTACACCGACCACGGCGAGCGGGAGCTGCTCGTGGAGGCAGTCGACGCCGGCATCCGGGGCTTCGTCCGCAAGGAGGAGACGCTCGACGAGCTCCTGCGCGCCGTCGAGCGCGCGGCCGCCGGCGCGACCTACGTCGACCCGCTCCTCGCACCGACTCTCGTTCGCGGCAGCGCCGCCCGGCCGATGATCGCGCTCTCGCCGCGAGAGCGCGAGATCCTGAGCCTGCTCGCGGACGGCAAGACGAACGACGAGGTCGGCCAGGTGCTTCACATCTCGGCGGACACCGTCCGCACGTATCTGCGTCGCGCGATGCGGAAGCTCGCAGCGGACAATCGCACGCACGCGGTCGCGATCGCGCTGCGCGAGTCGTTCATCACCTGACTACCAGGTCTTCGGCCCCGCGACCGCGCGCGAGCGCGCGACACGCACGCGCGCGTCGACCGCGACGCATCCGTCCGTCAGCGCAAGCACCGGGTTCAGGTCGAGCTCGACCACTTCGGGCAGCTCCTCGGCGAGCCGGGAGAGGCGTTGCAACAGCTCGGCGAGCGCCGCAGCATCGGCCGCGGGCGCGCCGCGAAAGCCGGCGACGAGCCGCCCGGCCTTGCCGGCAGAGACGAGCTCCTCCGCGTCGACGTCGGTGAGCGGCGCGCTCCGGAAGCTCGCCTCGCCGACCAGCTCGGCGAGCACGCCGCCGGGGCCGAAGGCGACGAGCGGACCGAACATTGGATCCTGCACGAGCCCTGCGAGCAGCTCGACGCCGCCGTGGAGCATCGGCTGCACGATCACGGGGCCGCCGATCCGCCTCGCGGCCTCGAGCACGCCGGACTCGTCGCGGAGGTCGAGCACGACGCCGCCGCCTTCGCTCTTGTGCGCACCCGCGACGGCGCTCTTCACGACGACGGGGAACCCGAGCGCACGCGCAGCGGCCGCCGCCGCCTCGGGCGACGCGGCGTCGCGCTGGGCGACGAGCGGGATCCCGTACGCCTCGAGCAGCTGCGTCGCCTCGGCCGGCTCGAGCCAGACGTCGTCGCCGCGGTTGAGCGCATGCACGACGACCGCGCCGGCGCCGGCGCGGTCGATGCCGTCCAGCTCGGGCACCGCGCCGGCCGGGCGGCGCAGCCAGTCTGCACGCTCGGCGGCGCGGCCGAGCGCTCGCGCGGCGGACTCCGGATAGGGGAAGTCGACGAAGGCGGCGCGCGGCTCGACCGTCTCCGCTGCGAGTAGCGACGCGAGCACCGGCTTCTCGGCGCCCGCCGCGGCGCGCTCGAGCGCGTCGGCGACCTCGCCCGCGCCGGCGCTCACCGGAGGCACGAAGAGCGCGATCAGCGCGTCGACGCGCGGGTCGGCGAGCAGCAGCGGCACCGCGCGCTCGTAGTCCGCCGCGGTCGCCGAGCCGAGCAGGTCGACCGGATTCGCGTCGCTCGCCGCCTCCGGCAGGAACGCACGCAAGGCGGTCACGGTGCGTTCGGAGAGCAGCGGCAGGGTCAGGCCCGCGGCTTCGCACGCGTCGGCGCAGAGGATGCCGAGCCCGCCCGCGTTGGTGAGCACCGCCACCCTGCGGCCGCGTGGTAGCGGCTGCCGCGAGAGCAGGGCCGCCACGTCGAGCAGCTCCTCCAACGTCTCGGCGCGGAGCACGCCCGCCTGGCGGAAGAGCGCGTCGACGGCCGCGTCCGATCCGGCGAGAGCGGCGGTGTGCGAGCTGGCTGCGCGCTGGCCCGCGGCCGAGTGGCCGCTCTTCATGGCGAGGATCGGCTTCGAGCGTGCGACGCGGCCGGCGAGCCGCACGAACTTGCGCGGGTTGCCGAACGACTCGAGATAGAGCAGGACGAGCTTCGTCGCGTCGTCGTCCTCCCACCACTCGAGCAGGTCGTTCGACGAGACGTCCGCCTTGTTCCCGATCGAGACGAATGCCGACAGGCCAAGCCCGCGCGCGCCCGCAGCCTCGATCAAAGCGAGCCCGAGCGCGCCGCTCTGCGAGGAAAAGCCGATGCTGCCGAACGGCACGGCGTTGCGGGCGAACGTCGCGTTCAGCCTCGGGCCCGCGACCGCGATCCCGAGGCAGTTCGGCCCGATCAGACGGCCGCCATGCGCGCGGACGACCTCGAGCAGCCGCCGCTGGCGCTCGGCGCCCTCCGCACCCATCTCCGCGAAACCGGCCGAGATCACGCACAGCGCGCGGATGCCGCGGCGCAGGCACGCCTCGGCCGTGTCGAGCACGTGCTCGCCGGGGACGCAGATCACGGCAAGGTCGATTTCGTCGGGGATCTCCTCGACGGTGGCGTAGCCGCGCACGCCCGCGACCGAGCCGCCGTCGCGGTTGACCGGGTAGGCCGCGCCGTCGAAGTCGGCCTCGAGGATGTTGCGATAGAGCTCGCCGCCGATCGAGCCGCGCCGTGGCGAGGCACCGAGCACGGCGACGGAGCGCGGCGCGAAGAAGGGCTCGAGCGAGGCGCATACCGCGGCGTGGTCGCGGCGGTCGACTTGCTCGAAGAAGCCGGCGGTCGGGGCGATCGGAAACTCGACCTCGACTTCGCCCTCCTCGAGCTCGCGGGTCGCCTCGAAGCCGACGTGCTCGAAGACCCGCAGCATCTGCCGGTTCTCGGAGAGAACCTCGGCCACGAAGCGCTCGATGCCGGCGGCGCCGGCGCGGGCGGCGAGCCGTTCGAGCAGCCGCGTGCCGATCCCACGCCGCTGGAGCTCGTCTTCGACCGCGAACGCGACCTCGGCTCTCGCCGGACCGCGCAGCCGCACGTAGCTGGCGAGCGCCACGATCCGGTCGACGCCGGCATCGTCCGCGAGCGTGCCGATCAACGCCCCGCGCTCGGCCCAGTCCGGATCGAGGACGGGCGTGACGAGCGCAGGCTCGACCCTGCGTACACCGTGGAAGCGCAGATAGCGGCTTGCCGGCGAGAGCCTCTCGAAGAACGCCAGCAGCGCGGGCGCGTCCGCAGCGACCGGCGCGCGAAGGCGCAGCGTGCTTCCGTCCCGCAGGACGACGTCGTCGAGCAACTCCACGTCGACGAACGTTACGCCTGGGGCGCAGCGTGCACGATCACGACGGGGCACGCCGCGTGCTGCGCGCATTGCTGGCTGACCGAGCCGAGCAGCAGCCCGGCGAAGCCGCCGTGACCGCGCGAGCCGACGACGAGCAGATCCGCGTTCTCCGCCTCTTCGACGAGCACGATGGCGGCCGTTCCCTCGACAGCCTTGCGCTCGACCTTGACGTCCGTCTGGTCGCCCACCACGTTCTGGACGGTCTTCTCGACCTGCTGCTCGGCCGCCTCGCGGAAGAGGGCCGGGTCGAGGGCCGCCCCGGAGACGGCGGCATAGCCGGCGTACACCGGTGTGGTCCACGCCTGGACGACCCGCAGCGACGCGCCGCGAAGCCGGGCCTCGGCGAGCGCCCAGCGCAGCGCTTCCTGCGCATGATCGGATCCGTCGATCCCGACGACGATGCGGCCCATGACGATCTCTCCTTCGTTTGGTGACGCACACATGGTCGCGGCCGGCCGCTCGGGCGCCATCGGGAGTTGCGCGGAATGCGCCTGCGGCCTAGTACCGACGCCGTTTTCGGCCTCACGCGCGCCGCCTGCGAGGATGCAGGCCACGATGGACCGACCTCGCACCCCGGTCGGGCCGACTTCCGATCAGGCGCTCGACCTGCCCGGCGCCGCGGCGCTCGAGCCGGCCGACGTGCTCCGCCGCCTCGGCTCCGGTGCGGGCGGGCTCTCGGGCGCCGAGGCGGCCGCGCGGCTGATCTCGGTCGGCCCGAACGCCCTCCGCGCGCACGGCGTGCGCGCCCGGCAGGTGCTCGCCCGCCAGCTGCGCAGCTACCTCCTCCTCCTGCTCGTCGCGGCGGCGGTGGTCGCGGCCGGAGTCGGCGACACGACGGAGGCCGGGATCATCCTTGCGATCGTCGCCCTCTCGGTCGGGCTCGGCTTCGTGAACGAGTACCGGTCCGAGCAGGCGGTGGAGGCGCTCCACGCGCAGATCCGGCGCCACACCGTCGTCCAACGCGACGGCCGCTCGCAGGAACTCGACGTCACCGACCTCGTGCCCGGCGACGTCGTCGAGCTGCGGCTCGGAGACGTCGTGCCCGCCGACCTGCGCCTGCTCGAGGTGAGCGCGCTCGAGTGCGACGAGTCGGTCCTGACCGGCGAGGCGGCGGCCGTGACGAAAGATCCCGGCGCCGGGCCCGGCGACTCCCCGCTCGAGCTCCCCTCCTGCGCGCTGATGGGCACCGTCGTGCGCAGCGGCTCCGGCGTGGGCGTCGTCGTGGGCACCGGCGCACGAACCGAGTTCGGCGCGATCGCGCTGCGCCTCGGCGAGCGGCACGAGCAGACTGCGTTCCAGCGCGGGTTGACGGACTTCTCGCGCATGCTGGCCGGGATCACGGTGGCGCTTGCCGGCTCGATCTTCATCGTCAACGCGGCCCTCGGCCGCTCGCTGCTCGAGTCGTCGCTGTTCGCGCTCGCGATCGCCGTCGGACTCACGCCACAGCTCTTGCCGGCGATCGTCACTGTCAGCCTCGCGACGGGCGCACGCCGGCTCGCCGCACGCCAGGTCGTGGTGAAAAGGCTCGTGTGTATCGAGGACCTCGGCAACGTCGATGTGCTCTTCACCGACAAGACGGGCACGCTGACCGAAGGACGGATCTCGTTCACGAACGCCCTCGACCCGGCCGGCGGACTCCTGCCCGCGGTGCTCACGCTCGGGCTCGTCTGCAACGAGGCCGACCCCGCGGCAACCGGCGCCGTCGGCGGCAACGCGCTCGATCGAGCGCTTTGGGATGCGCCGGAGGCGGCACACGCGGGCGCCTCCGACTGGCAGGCGCTCGCCAGGCTTCCCTTCGACCACCAGCGCCAGCTCGCATCGGTGCTCGCAGACGGTCCACACGCTGAGCGCTTGCTCGTCACGAAAGGCGCGCCGGAGGCGGTGCTCGCGCGCTGCGACTCGATCCCCGCCGGCGCCCAGGCGGTGCTCGACGGCCTCTTCGCGAACGGCGAGCGCGTCGTTGCACTCGCCACCCGGACGGCCTCCGGCGCCACGGGCGTCGCGCCGGCCGACGAGCGCGGGCTCGAGCTGCGCGGCTTCCTCTGCTTCGCCGACCCGCCCAAGAAGGACGCAGCCGCCTCCCTTACGCGGCTGGCCGCGCTCGGCGTGGACGTGAAGATCGTCACCGGCGACAACGGCCGCGTGGCCGAGAAGGTTTGCGCCGACCTCGGCATGGCGGTGGCGGGAATGCTCAGCGGCGCCGAGCTCGATGCGATGGACGACGACGCGCTCGAGGCCGCCCTGCCGCACACGACGATCTTCGCCCGCGTCAGCCCGGAGCAGAAGTCGCGCGTGCTCGAGGCGCAGCGCCGGCTCGGCAGCACCATCGGCTTTCTCGGCGACGGCGTCAACGACGCGATCGCGCTGCACGATGCAGACGTCGGCATCTCCGTCGACACCGCGACCGACGTCGCGAAGGACGCCGCCGACGTCGTCCTGCTCGACAAGGACCTCGGCATCCTCGCGGACGGCGTCAGCGAAGGGCGGCGCATCTTCGCCAACACGATCAAGTACGTCCTGATGGGGACCTCGTCGAACTTCGGGAACATGTTCAGCGCTGCCGGCGCGTCGTTCTTCCTCAGCTTCCTGCCGATGCTCCCCTCACAGATCCTGCTGAACAACCTTCTCTACGACGTCAGCGAGCTGACGATCCCGACCGACGAGGTCGACGAGGAGCTGCTGGCCCGGCCCTCCCAGTGGGACGTGCACTTCATCCGCCGGTTCATGGCCTTCTTCGGGCCGATCAGCTCGATCTACGACTTCCTCACGTTCGGCGTGATGATCTGGGGCTTCCACGCGGGCCCGGCGCTCTTCCGCTCGGGCTGGTTCGTCGAGTCGCTCGCCACCCAGTCGCTCGTGATCTTCGTGATCCGCACCCGGCGCGTCCCCTTCTTCCGCAGCCGCCCAAGCCGCCCGCTGCTCCTCACCACGCTCGCCTGCGCGGCAACGGGAGTCGCGATCCCCTACTCACCGCTCGCGCACGCGCTCGGCTTCCGGCCGCTCCCGCTCGCCTTCCTCGCCGTGCTGGCGCTGATGGTCGTCACGTACCTCGGACTCGTCGAAGCGGGGAAGGTCGTCTTCTTCAAGCAGCGCCGCGGCGGAACGCCGCTCGCGGCCGCCGCGCCTCGACAAACGCGCCGCGTCGAGCGGTTGGCCGCCGGCTGGAGCAGCCCCCGGCTCAGCAGCTGATCTACGGCAGCTGGCGCACGAGCAGCATTCGCGCTGCGCGCGCGGCAACGAGCTCCTCACGGGCGCGGATGACGTGCACGTGGACCTGCGAGCCGGCGGCTCCGATCTCGCAGTCCGGCTCGACGGCCGCGTTGCGGGCCGGGTCGAGCTCGACCCCGAGGAAGCCGAGCCGCCCGCATACGCGCTCGCGGACGAGAACGGAGCCCTCGCCGATCCCTGCGGTGAAGACGAGCGCGTCGAGACCGGCCGTCGCTGCCGCCATCGCGCCGACGGCGGCGGCGACGCGGTGAACGAACACGCCCAGCGCAAGCTCGGCGTCGGGATCGTCACCGGCGGCGGTGCGACGCTCGAGCTCGCGCATGTCGCCCGAGCCGCCGGCGAGGCCTTTCAGCCCTGAGTCGACGTTGAGCGCGTGGTCGAGCTCGCCGGCGTCGAGTCCGTGCTCGGCGATCAGGTAGACGAGCGCGCCGGGGTCGACGGAGCCGGAGCGCGTCGCCATCGGCACGCCGTCGAGCGGGCTGAAGCCCATCGTCGTATCGACCGAGCGGCCGTCGCGAACCGCGGTCACCGAAGAGCCGCCGCCGAGGTGGCAGACGACGAGCCGCGGCACGGGCACGCGCTCGGCCGCCCATTGCACCGACAGGCCGTGGAAGCCGTAGCGGCGCACGCCCCACGCTTCGCGCCAGCGCCGGGGCAGCGCGTAGGTGGCTGCCGCCTCCGGGATCGTCGCGTGGAACCCGGTGTCGAAGACGGCCACTTGCGGCATCCCGGGGAACGCCGCTTCGACCTGCTCGACTGCAGCGAGCGCCGGCGCATTGTGGAGCGGCGCGAGCGGCTCGAGCTCAAAGATCTGCTCGCGCACCGACGCATCGATCACGACCGGCTCGCGAAAGCGCGGCCCGCCGTGCACGACGCGATGCGCGACGGCTCCGAACTGCGACGGGTCGACCGCCTCGAACGACTCGATGCGCGTCACCGCCTCGTCTTCCGAGACGAGGTCGAGCTTGAGGCTCGTCGATCCCGCGTTGACGGCGAGGACGTTCAGGCGCCCGTCCATGTCCAGTCGCGAACGGCGGGATCGTCCTCACCGTACTCGCGCGTGTACGCGCGCGCGTGGAGGCGCGCGTCCAGCATCTCCTGGCGCAGATGCGCCGCACTCTCCGACAGGGCGGGCACGCGATCGATCACGTCGACGACGAGGTGATAACGATCGAGGTCGTTGAGCATCACCATGTCGAACGGCGTCGTCGTCGTCCCCTCTTCCTTGTAGCCGCGCACGTGCAGGTTCGAGTGGCCCGTGCGTCGGTACGTGAGCCGGTGGATCAGCCACGGATAGCCGTGATACGCGAAGACGACCGGCTTGTCGGTCGTGAAGAGCGCGTCGTATTCGCGGTCGGAGAGTCCGTGCGGATGCTCGGTGTCGGGCTCGAGGCGCATCAGGTCGACGACGTTGACGACGCGCACCTTCAACTCGGGCAGGGACTCGCGCAGCATCGCTGCCGCGGCAAGGGTCTCGAGCGTCGGCACGTCGCCGCAGCACCCGAGCACCACGTCGGGCTCGCCGCCTGCGTCGTTCGACGCCCATTCCCAGATGCCGATCCCGCGCGTGCAGTGCACGATCGCGTCCTCGATCGAGAGGTAGTTCAGCGAAGGCTGCTTGCCCGCGATGATCACGTTCACGTAGTTGCGGCTGCGCAGGCAATGGTCGGCGACCGAGAGCAGGCAGTTGGCGTCCGGCGGCAAGTAGACGCGCACGACCTCCGCCTTCTTGTTCACCACGTGGTCGACGAAGCCCGGATCCTGGTGCGAGAAGCCGTTGTGATCCTGCCGCCAAACGTGCGAGCTGAGCAGATAGTTGAGCGAGGCGATTGGTCGCCGCCAGGGGATGTTGCGTGTCACCTTCAACCACTTCGCGTGCTGATTGAACATCGAATCGACGATGTGGATGAATGCCTCGTAGCAGTTGAAGAGCCCGTGACGGCCCGTGAGCAGGTAGCCCTCGAGCCAGCCCTCGCACATGTGCTCGGACAACATCTCGACGACCCGTCCCTCCGGCGCGAGGTGATCGTCGGTCGGCAGCCGCTCCGCCTCCCACTGGCGATCGGTGACCGCGAACACGTCGCCGAGCCGGTTCGAGGCCGTCTCGTCCGGGCCGAAGATCCGAAAGTTATCGGCGTTCTTCCCGATCACGCCTGCGAGGAACGCGCCGAGCACACGAGTCGCTTCGCTCGATGCCCCGCCCGGCCTCTCCACGTCGACCGCGTAGTCACGGAAGTCCGGCAGGGCGAGGTCGCGCAGCAGCACACCGCCGTTCGCGTGGGGATTCGCGCTCATGCGCCGCTCGCCCTCGGGCGCCAGCGCCTGGAGCTCGGGCACGAGCGTGCCGTGCTCGTCGAACAGCTCCTCGGGCCGGTAGCTGCGCAGCCACTCCTCGAGCTGGCGCCGGTGGTCGGCGTTGGCCCGCGTGTCGGCGAGCGGGACCTGATGCGAGCGCCATGTGTTCTCGACCGGGAGGCCGTCGACGACAGCCGGGCCGGTCCAGCCCTTCGGCGTCCGCAGCACGATCAACGGCCATCGCGGCCGGCCGCGCCCGAGCTTGCAGCGCGCAATGTCATCGAGGGCCTCGTCGAGCGCCGCCGCCAGCAAGCGATGGACCGGCTCCGGCTCGTCGCCCGCGACGAGCAGCGGCCGGTAGCCGTACCCCTCGAGCAGCGACACGAGCTCCGTCTCCGGGATCCGCGCGAGCACGGTCGGGTTGGAGATCTTGTAGCCGTTCAGATGGAGGATCGGCAGCACGGCGCCGTCCCGCCGTGGATGCAGGAACTTGTTCGCGTGCCAGCTCGTCGCCAGTGGGCCGGTCTCCGCCTCGCCGTCGCCGACCACGCAGGCGACGAGCAGATCCGGATTGTCGAAGACGGCCCCGTACGCGTGCGCGAGCGAGTAGCCGAGCTCACCGCCCTCGTGAATCGAGCCCGGCGTCTCCGGCGCCACGTGACTGGGAATCCCGCCCGGGAACGAGAACTGGCGAAAGAGCGTGCGCAGCCCGTCCTCGTCCCTGCCGACGTGCGAGTAGAGCTCGCTGTACGTTCCTTCGAGATAGGCGTTTGCGACCATGCCCGGCCCGCCGTGGCCGGGACCGCAGACGTAGATCGCGTTCAGGTCCCGCTCGCGGATCGCCCGGTTCAGGTGCGCATAGACGAGGTTGAGCCCGGGCGTCGTGCCCCAGTGGCCGAGCAGCCGCGGCTTCACGTGCTCTGGCTTCAGCGGCTCCCGCAAGAGCGGGTTGTCGAGCAGATAGATCTGCCCCACGGACAGGTAGTTCGCAGCGCGCCAGTAGGCGTCGAGCCGGCGCAGCTCCTCGCTCGTCATGGCGTGACCCTAACGCCGCGACGCTTTCTCTAGTCCACGGCCGCGTTTGCGTTGGCGAGCGACGACCGGTGCACCTCGAGCTTGCGCCGGTGCGCGGGCGGCAACCTCGGAGCCCGCAGCTGAATCACGCCCTCGGCCTCGGTCGCTCGGAGGTGTTCGAGATCGACGTCGTCGGCCAGCGTGATCTCGCGCCGGAACGCGGTCGTCGCCCGGTCGGCCTTGCCGAAGCCCTCGGGATCGGGATCCTCGCCGCCGGTCACCGTCACGTGCTTGCCGACGGCATGAACCTCGACGGTGTCGAGGTCGACGGGCGGCAGCTTGAGGAGATAGACGAACTCGCGGTCGAGCTCGTACGACACGATCGTCAGCGGCGCTTCCGGGAGGTTCATCTCCGCTCCTTTCGACCGTGCATGGACCCGTAGCGCCGATGAGCGGCGGGCCATGCAGTGCAGCTGGGGGTCAACCCGTCGCGACGCGCTCTGCGGTGGCACTCGCGGCCCGGGCGTAGGTCGGCGTCACGACGAGGACGGGACACGGGGCGATGTGGAGCAGCCCCTTCGCGACGCTGCCGAGCATCGCCGTCGCGGCCGCCCCGCGGCCGTGCGTGGAGACCACGATCAGGTCCGCCTTGACCTCGGTCGCCGCTGTGGCGATCAGCTCTTCGATGCCGCGCCGGATGCCGGTCTCCACCGTGAGCTCGGCGACGAAGCCTGCGTCGCGCAACTCGGCGACCTGCTGCTCGACCTTGGCGCGAATCTCGTCCTCGTCGGCAAGCAGGGTCGCGCCGCCGAAGCGCCCGCTGAGCACCTCGTTCGCGTGCACGGCGACGATCTTCGAATGGTGGGCGCGGGCGAGCTCGGTCACGAGCGGAAGCGCGCAATCCGCGACCTCCGACCCGTCTGTCGCCCAGACAATCGTCTCGAACATGACAGCCTCCTCGAATCAGACAGCGGCGGCGAGCCTGCCACCGCTTCGGTCGTACCGTGCCGCCGCCGCGTCGCCGCGCCATCGGGGGATGCGCGGATCCAGAAGGGCGCGAACTACCGATGCCGCAACCCGGGCCGGGAACGAGACTCGGTGGAGAGCCAAAGGAGGTACACCATGAAAGCACTCGTCTACCACGGCCCCGGCCAGCGGAGCTGGGACGACGTGCCGGATCCGGTGCTGAAGGCCGACGGCGACGTGATCGTGAAGATCACCTCGTCGACGATCTGCGGCAGCGACCTGCACATTCTCAAGGGCGACGTGCCCGAGGTCCGGCCGGGCACCGTTCTGGGCCACGAGGCCGTCGGCACGATCGTCGAGAAAGGAGCCGGCGTCACGTCGGTCGCCGTCGGCGACCGCGTACTCGTCTCCTGCATCACGTCCTGCGGCCGTTGCCGCTCCTGCAAAGAGGGCCGCTACGGCATCTGCACGGGCGGGGGCGGCTGGATCCTCGGCCACCTGATCGACGGCGTCCAGGCCGAGTACGCCCGGATCCCGTTCGCCGACACGTCGGTCTACAAGGTGCCGGCAGCGCTCACCGACGAGCAGGTGCTGTTCCTCGCGGACATCCTGCCGACCGCGTTCGAGGTCGGCGTCATCGCCGGCCGCGTCGAGCCGGGCGACACCGTCGCAATCGTCGGCGCAGGCCCGATCGGGCTCGCCGCAATCATGACCGCGAAGCTGCTGACCCCCGCGAAGATCATCTCGATCGACCTCGCGGACAGCCGGCTCGAGCGCGCACGCGCGTTCGGCGCGGACGTGACGATCAACAACGCCGACGAGGATGCCGTCGCCAAGGTGATGGCACTGACCGGCGGGCTCGGCGCGGACGTCGCCATCGAGGCGGTCGGCGTGCCCGACACGTTCGAGCTCTGCACGGAGCTGATCCGCCCCGGCGGGCGCGTCGCGAACGTCGGCGTCCACGGACACCCGGCCACGCTCCACCTGGAGAAGCTGTGGATCCGCGACGTGACGATCACGATGGGTCTCGTCGACACGAACACCATCGAGCGGCTGCTGATGCTGATCTCGGAGGGCAGGCTCGACCCGCTGCCGTTCGCAACGCATCACTACGCGCTCTCCTCGACGATGGAGGCCTACGACACCTTCGCCGCCGCCGCCGAGACCGACGCGCTCAAGGTCGTGCTCGGTGCGGAGCCGAAGATGCTCGCGGCTCCCAAGAAGAAGGCGCTCGCCGGCGTCGCCGGTTAGCGCTCACGACGCGGGCGGGGTGCCTTGCGCCCCGCCCGCTTTTCTCGTGCGTCGAGAGCTACTCGCCGTCGCGGGCCCGTACCTCATGCCTCATGCGGCCCACGCACGACCAGCACCGGGCAGGGCGCGAGCTCGAGCACCCCGAGCGAGACGCTCCCGACGTCCAGACGCCCATACCGGCCCCAGCCGCGCGCGCCGACGATCACGAGCCGGGCGCCGCAGCTGCGCGCCTCCTCGCAGATCGTCGCTGCAGCAGGGCCGTGCAGCAGGACCGCGTCGACCTCGAGGCCCGCCTGCTCGATCGTGCCGACCGCGAGGGCGAGCGCGGCTTCCGCCTGCGCTCGCTCGGCATCGGCCAGGTCACGGAACCCCGTGACCGCACCGGCTGAGAACTCCGACACGGGCAGCGACCATGCCGTGGCCACGCGCAGCGGCCAACGGGTCGCGCGTGCCAGCTCGACCGCCTCCGCCGCCGCCAGCAGCGCCGACGGCGAGCCGTCTGTAGCCAGCAGGATCGAGCTCACCCTCGACCCTCCGGTCTGTGTCGTGTCCGTCATGGTGACCTCCTCGCAGGGGGCGGTATCTATCTGCTCGAAGTCTTCCCGCGGGCGCCGGCACCGCCATCCGTGCCGATGCGGAACCCGGTTGCGGGAAAGCCGCCGCCCGCCTGCACCGAGTAGTCCACCGCAACGAGATTCCGCGCCCGCACTGATGCCTCGGCGGCCGGACGGGAGCAGGATCCGTCCATGAGCGCGATGTTCACCGGCCGCTCCGACGAGCCGGCTGTGCCGTTTGGCGACGCGTCTGTCGCAGACGCCATGACCCACGGCGTGCTCCACTGCGCACCCGAGACGTCCCTACGCACGGTCGCGCGGATGATGGCGACGTACAAGGTGCACGCAATCTACGTCTTCGACTACGGCAACGAGGCCGACGAGGCCGTCCAGCTCTGGGGTCTGGTCTCGGATCTGGATGTCGCCGCCGCCGCCGGCTCGAACGTCGACGAGCGCACCGCCGCCGACAGCACCGTCACCCCGCTCGTGACCGTGACCGGCGACCAGCCCCTCTCGGACGCGGCCGAGCTGATGGCGCTCAAGGGCATGACGCACCTCGCAGTCCTCGACACCGCGAGCCGCCGGCCAATCGGCGTCGTCTCGACGCTGGACGTCGCCCGCGCCGTCGCCGCAGGCCAGGGCGAGCGCGAGATTCACGCCTCCAGCTGACGCGAGGCGCACCGCGCCCGCTCAGCCGCGTCTCGCGATCCGATAGATCCGGCCGGTACCCCGGTCGCGGCCGCCTGCGCCTCGCCGCCGCCGCCGAGCAAGCAGGCGGCGGCGGCAGCGCTGAGGATGACGAACGCCGTCAGCCGGCGTGCGCTACATGCCCGGGCAGTTGCCAGACGGCATGCCGGTCGACGGCGTCGTGGTGGAGGGTGTGGTGGTGGAGGGTGTGGTGGTCGTGGAGGGTGTGGTCGGGGTGGTCGACGGCGTCGTCGCGGCCGACGACGAACTCGCGGCCATTGCATAGGTCGCCGTTCCGCCGGCGACGGCGCCGGCCATTCCGAGAGTCGCGATCGCGACCCGCATGCGCTTTCCGATCATCTTCCAACTCCTTGTCGCTGGTCCCTGCAATGAGTGAACCGCGACGGCCTAAGAAGGCGGTGTGCCGAGCTTAAGAGTTCGTTGCGAGCGCCGGCCGGCCGCATCGCATCCGGCGCTCCTTAATTAGGACGGCCGCGCGCGAGATCGCCGCTTGGGGTCGCGGCCGCGTCGAAGCGGGCGGCCATGGACGACCGGTAGCACGTCGGCGCGGCGTGGTCGAGCCCGCGGCCCGGATATCGTTGGAGGCAGATGACCGAGACGAACGACGTCCTGACGCCGGATGCGATCGAGTTCCTGCACGTGCTCCAGCGCGCGTTCGGCGCCGAGCGCGAGGAGCTGCTGGCGGCCCGGCAGCGCCGCGCGGAGCGGTTGCGCAACGGAGAGCTCCCGGATTTCCTCGCCGAGACGCACGCGGTGCGCGCCGGCGACTGGCGCGTCCGGCCGGCTCCGCCCGACCTCGTCGACCGCCGCGTCGAGATCACGGGCCCGACCGATCGCAAGATGGTGATCAACGCGCTCAACTCCGGCGCGAAGGTGTTCATGGCGGACTTCGAGGACGCGAACTCACCGACCTGGGAGAACGTCGTCTCGGGCCAGCGGCACCTTTCGGAGGCGATCGACCGCACGATTCGGCTCGATACGCCCGAGAAGACGTACGAGCTGCGCGACGAGGTCGCGACGCTGCTCGTGCGCCCGCGCGGGTGGCACCTCGTCGAACGGCACTTCGACGTGGACGGCAAGCCGATCTCGGGATCGCTGTTCGACTTCGGCCTCTATCTCTTCCGCAACCACGCGAGGCTCGCCGCGGCGGGAACGGGACCGTACTTCTACTTGCCGAAGCTCGAGTCGCATCGCGAGGCCAGGCTGTGGGCCGAGGTGATGGGCCTTGCCGAGCAGACGCTCGGCGTCGCGCAAGGCACCTGCCGCGCGACCGTGCTCGTCGAGACGATCCTCGCCGCGTTCGAGATGGACGAGATCCTCTACGAGCTCGGCCCGTACGCGACCGCCCTCAACGCCGGTCGCTGGGACTACCTCTTCAGCGTGATCAAGAAGCTCGGCCACCGGCGCGAGTTCGTGCTGCCCGACCGCAACTCCGTAGGAATGGGCGTGCCCTTCATGCGCGCCTACGCGGAGCTGCTCGTGCAAACCTGCCACCGGCGCGGCGCGCACGCGATCGGCGGCATGGCCGCGTTCATCCCTTCCCGCCGCGACCCGGAGGTGAACGCGGTCGCGCTCGCGAAGGTGCGCGAGGACAAGGAGCGCGAGGCCGGGCAAGGGTACGACGGCACGTGGGTCGCGCACCCGGATCTCGTTCCGGTCGCGCTCGAGGTGTTCAATCGCGTGCTCGGTGACCGCCCGAATCAGCTCGACGTGCTGCGCCAGGACGTCGACGTCGCTGCGGATGACCTCCTGAACGTCGCGGCCACCCCGGGCGCGATCACCGAGGAGGGGCTGCGGAACGACATCTCGGTGGGCATCCAGTATCTGGCCGCGTGGCTGCGCGGCTCCGGCGCCGTCGCCATCTTCAACCTGATGGAGGACGCGGCCACGTCGGAGATCTCACGCTCGCAGGTGTGGCAGTGGCTCCAGCACGGCCTCGTCACCCCGGAGCAGGTCCAGCGCATCGCCGACGAGGAGCTCGCCAAGCTCGGCGACGGCTACGACGAGGCGTTCGCGCTGTTCCAGCAGGTAGCGACCGGGGACGAGTTCGTCGAGTTCCTGACGCTGCCGGCGTACGACCATCTTCACGAGTGATCCTCGCGGTCGACCAGGGGACGACCGGCACTACGTGTCTCGTCGTCGGCGACGGGTTCGAGGTGCTCGGGCGCGGCTATGCGACGGTCGGCCTCGCGACGCCGCGGCCCGGCTGGGTCGAGCAGGATCCGTGGGAGCTGTGGGCGAGCGTCGAGCGTGCCGCCGCGGACGCCCTCGCCGCCGCGGGAGCCGGCGCAGGCGACCTCGCGGCGATCGGGATCGCGAACCAGCGCGAGACGACGATCGTCTGGGAGCGCGGCAGCGGCGAGCCCGTGCACCCGGCGATCGTCTGGCAGGACCGGCGCACGGCCGACCGCTGCCGCGAGCTGCCCGAGGACGAGATTCGCGCGCGCACCGGGCTGACGGCCGACCCGTATTTCTCCGCGACGAAGCTCGAGTGGATCCTGCGCGAGACGGGCAAGCGCGACGGACTCGCCTTCGGAACGGTCGACTCCTGGCTCGTCTGGCAGCTGACGGGCGGCGCCACGCATGCGACGGACGTGTCGAATGCGTCCCGCACGATGCTGCTCGACCTCGAGACCCTCTCGTGGAGCGACGAGCTGCTCGCGCTCTTCGGCGTCGACCGTGCACTGCTGCCGGAGGTGCGGCGCTCGGCCGAGATCGTCGGCGAGGGCGCGCTGCTCGGCGCGCGCATTCCGGTGGCCGCGCTCGCGGGCGACCAGCAGGCGTCGCTCTACGGCCACGCCTGCTTCGAGCCCGGCGAGGCGAAGGCGACGCTCGGCACGGGCGCATTCGTGCTCACTGCGACGGGCAGCGACTGCTCGGCGCCGCCCCACGGGCTCGTGCGGACGGCCGCCGCCGTCGCAGCGGGTGCGCCCGCGTCGTACGCGCTCGAGGGCTCGGTGTTCGTCGCGGGCGCCGCGCTCCAGTGGCTGCGCGAGGGGCTCGGACTGCTCGGCGGCGCAGCCGAGAGCGAGGCGATCGCGCGCGCGGTGCCGTCGACCGAGCGCGTCTACTTCGTGCCGGCGCTGGCCGGGCTCGGCTCCCCGCACTGGGCGCCCGACGCGCGCGGCCTCATCTGCGGGATCACGCGCGGGACGCGGCGCGAGCATCTCGTGCGCGCCGCGCTCGAGTCGATCGCGTTTCAGCTGCGCGACGTCGTCGACGCGATGCCGGAACGTCCCGCGGTACTGCGCCTCGACGGCGGCGCGGCGGCAAACGCCTTCCTCGTCCAGCTCATCGCCGACGTGCTCCAGCTGCCGGTCGAGGTCGCAGCGGAGCGGGAGACGACGGCACTCGGCGCCGCCGCGCTCGCGGGCGTCGCGCTCGGACGCTGGAGCGAGGCGGAGCTCACCGCGCTGCGCCGCGCACCGGTGCGCTGCGAGCCGGGGCTCTCAGCGGCCGACGTCGAGCCCCTCGTCGCCGGCTGGCGCGACGCGGTGCAGCGCACGTTGCTCTAGCGCGCCCTCGCGCAAGCGGAGCACGAAGCCGCCGACAAGCAACAGCAGCACTTCGACGAGGGTGATCGCGAGTCGGTTCAGCACCGTTGCGCCGAGCGCCGCTCCTTGCGACGCGATCGCGAGCATCAGCCCGTACATCGTCGCCTCTCGCGGCCCGAGCCCGGACGGCGCGAAGAACGCGAGCACGGCGACGATCGCGCCGACGGCCGCGACACCGCCGAGGAAGACGATCGTCTCAGGCCCCGGATGCGATCCGACCGAGCGCAGCAGCAGCCACAGCGCAGCGCCGCCGATCACCCACGTTCCCGAATAGAACACGAGCAGGACGAACATCGTCGTCCGGCGGAGCGGCGGGAGGTCCGAATAGCCGAGGCGGCGCAGCACGCGTGACGCGATCGACTGGAACACGCGCGGCTGCACGAGCACGGCGATCACGACGGCGAAGATGACGAGCGGCGCGATCGGCGCATTGACGCCGTCCACCCAGGCGAGCGAGATCACGAAGACGACGACACCCGCGACGGCGGAGATCCCCGCCTCGATCAGCATCGACGCCGTCACGAGCGCACCGTTCGTGACACCTGCACGGCGTGCCGCGACGACGCGCGCCGCCGGCGTCCACACGCCGCCGGGCACGTACTTCGCGAGCATCGAGACCATCTCCGCGCGCAGCGCCTGCCCGTACGAGAGCTTGATGTCCCAGTCCGCGAGGATCCGCATCCAGCCGAGCACGAAGACGAGGTAGTACGCGGCAAGCGCGACGCAGGCGAGCGCGAACATCGCCGGGTTCGCGTGGCGCAGGTCGTCGGCCGCGTCGCGGAACGAGCCGCGCATCGCCCAGCCGACGGAGCCGAAGAAGATCGCGAGCACGACGAGCTGCACCACGACGGCGAGAACCCTGTGCGCGGCGGCAACGCGGCGCAGGAGGCCGAAGAACGCAGCCACGGCACCATCCTAGGCCCGGCGCGCCGGGCCATGTCACCGCCGGGGCGGCCAAAGCCTTCGCCGCCGGGCGACTGAGCTACATTCGCAGCGTGGAGAGCACGCTCCCGTACAGCTGGTATTCCGATCCCGAGATCCTGCGCCGGGAACAGGAGCGGATCTTCCGCTCCTCGTGGCAGTACGTGGGCCATCTCGGACAGCTGCCGGGGACGGGCACGTTCTTCACGGGAGCCGCCGGGCGCGCGCCCGTGCTCGTCACGCGCGCCCGTGACGGCGAGCTGCGCGCGTTCCTGAACGTCTGCCGCCATCGCGGCTTCCCCGTCGCCACGGGCGAGGGCGCACGCGAGACGATCCAGTGCCCCTACCACGCGTGGACGTACGGGCTCGACGGCTCGCTGCGCGCCGCGCCGCGCTCGGACGAGGACCCCGGCTTCTGCCGGGACGAGCTCGGCCTCGTCCAGGTCGCCGCCGGCACGTGGGGGCCGTTCGTCTTCGTGAACACAGGCCCGGAGCCCGAGCCGCTCGCCGACGCGCTCGGCTCGATGCCCGCCCAGGTCGCCGAGCTCGGGCTCGACGTGGACGAGCTCCGGTTCACGAGCCGCTGGGAGGCCGAGGTGGCCGCAAACTGGAAGATCGTCTGCGAGAACTTCCTCGAGTGCTACCACTGCCAGGTCGCCCACCCGGCCTTCGCCGAGGTGGTCGACGTCTCCACCGAGGCGTACGCGCTCAGCACCGAGGGCCGGCTCTCGAGCCAGCGCGGCCCCATCCGCGAGAGCGGCCGCGCCAAGATGCGCCTGGACGGCGAGCTGCCCCGCAGCCAGTTCCACTTCCTCTGGCCGAACCTCACCGTGAACATCTTCCCGGGCCGGCCGAATCTCTCGATCGGGCCGGTCGTCCCGGTGACGCCCGATCGCACGCATCGCCTGCTCGACTATTTCTTCGGCCCGGACGTCGACCAGGCCTGGATCGACGAGCTGATGGCCTTCGACGACCAGGTCGGCCGGGAGGACAAGGCCCTCGTTGAGGGGGTCCACCGCGGCGTCGCGTCCGGGGCGCTCGAACACGGGGTGCTGATGAGCCACAGCGAGCAGCTGATCGGCCATTTCCAGCAGCTCACGGCGGCGGCCCTCTAGTTCACGCGTCAGAACCCTTGTAGATTCGTACCCTCCCGCTTTCCAAATCACAGGAGGGTTTCTCGTGAAGCGTCTTCTTCCACTCGTCGCAGTAGCGATGCTCGTTGCAATACCGTCGGCGGCGGCCCGGCCCGCCGCGCCGCCGACGATGAACCCCGGCTCGCTCACCGTGGGGCTCAACCCGCCCGCCGTCGGCTTCCAGGTCGGCACGCTGCGCGGCAACACCGTGACCAACCCCACCGGATTCGAGATCGACCTCGCGAAGGACATCGCCGCGAAGCTCGGCATCCCCGCGTCGAAGATCAAGTGGATCAACGTTCCCTTCGACACGCTCTTCCGGCCGGGCGCGAAGCCGTTCGACTTCGCGTTCGAGGAGGCGACGATCACGGCGGCCCGTTCCCGCGTCGTCGACTTCTCCGCGCCCTACTTCGACGCCAACCAGGGCGTGCTGCTGAACAAGGACGCCACGGCACCGCACAGCCTCGCCGAACTGAAGGGCATGACCATCTGCGCCCAGACGGCAACGACGGGGCTCGACTACGTCCAGCACAAGCTCAAGGCGCCGCACATCCAGACGTACAACACCACCTCGGCTGCGTTCTCGGCCGTGCAGGTCGGACGCTGCAACGCCTTCGTGATGGACGTGCCGATCGTCGCGTCCCAGAAGAAGACGAAGCCGTCGGCCTACGGCGCCGTCGCAGGCCAGATCGTCACGAACGAGAAGTACGGCGCGGTGCTCGGCAAGGGCTCCAAGCTGACCCCCGCCGTCTCCGCCGCGATCAAGGCGCTGACCGCGAACGGGACGATCGCGAAGCTCCAGAAGAAGTGGTTCGCCATCGACGTCTCGAAGATCCCCGTCCTGAAATAGCACCGAGGCCGTGCACGCAGTCCTTCACGCATTCGCGAGCCCGTCGGCGTTCCGGCAAGCGATTCCCGACGTCTGGTCGGGCTTCCTGATCAACGTCCACATGATGGTGATTGCGGAAGCGCTCGTGCTCGTGCTCGCACTGCTCATCGCCGTGGTCAGGGGCCTGCCAGGCCGCGGAGCGAAGCCGCTCCGCGGCCTGGCGATCCTCTACACGGACTTCTTCCGCGGTACGCCGCTCACGATCGTCGCATACGTCTGCATCCTCGGGCTGCCGGGGCTCGGCTACGGGATCCTCAAGAACGCGTCGAGCGAGGCCCTCGGCATCGTCGCGCTCACCGTCGTCTACACCGCCTACGTGACCGAGGTCTACCGCGCAGGAATCGAGTCGGTGCACGGCAGCCAGCGGATGGCGGCGCGCTCCCTCGGCCTCAGCTACGGCCAGGCGTTGCGCTACGTCGTGCTCCCGCAGGCGATCCGCCGCGTGATCCCGCCGCTCCTCAACGACTTCATCGGTCTCCAGAAGGACACGGCGATCATCGGCGCGATCGGCGTCACCGAGGCCGCGGCGCAGGCGAACAACTTCGCCAACAGCTACTTCAACTTCACGGGCTTCCTCGTCGGCGCCGTCTTCTTCATCTATCTGACGATCCCGCTCGCCCGCTTCACGGATCACCTGATTCGAGAGCGCGAGCTGCGCGAGCGCGCGGCGATGGTGTGAGCGCGGACGCGAACGGGCACGCCTTCGTCTCGCTCGAAGGCGTCACGAAGCGCTTCGGCGACCTCGAGGTCCTGCGCAAGGTCGACCTCGAGGTGGGCGAGCACAACGTCGTCTGCCTGATCGGCGCGTCCGGATCGGGCAAGTCGACGCTGCTCCGGTGCATCAACCTCCTCGAGCGCGTGGACGAGGGCGAGATCGTCGTCGACGGCCAGAGCCTCACGACCGGGAAGGTCGACGTGAACGCGGTGCGCCGCAAGGTCGGGATCGTCTTCCAGGCATACAACCTCTTCCCGCACATGACCGTGCTCCAGAACGTGATGCTCGGCCCGCGCAAGGTGCGAGGACTCGGCCGCGGGCGCTCCGAGGCGGTCGCCCGGGAGCTGCTGGGGCGGATCGGCCTCGAGTCGAAGGCCGACGAGTATCCGGACCGGTTGTCCGGCGGCCAGCAGCAACGGGTGGCGATCGTGCGCGCGCTCGCGATGGACCCGGAGCTGATGCTGCTGGACGAGATCACGAGCGCGCTCGACCCGCAGCTCGTGTCCGAGGTGCTTCAGCTCGTCCGGGAGCTGAGCGAGGTCGGGATGACGATGATCATCGCCACGCACGAGATGAGCTTCGCGCGCGAGGTCGCCGACAAGGTCTGCTTTCTCGACAACGGCGTGATCTGCGAGCAGGGTCCTCCGGAGGAGATCTTCAGCAACCCGCAGGAGCCGAGGACGCGCGAGTTCCTCGCCCGCATCATCGAGGCCGGCCGACTCTGAAGCTGCCGCGACTGTTCGCGATCGAGACGAAAGCGCCGCTGGCCGTGGCGGGGCTGCTCGCCGTGCCGGTGTTCATCGCCGCGCTGCTCGCCGCATCGCTCGCAATCGATCGTCCCCATATCGTCGGCGGCCACGAACATCCGCCCACGGACGGCACCGAGGCGAAGATCTGGCTCGCCGCGCTGATCGCGCCGGCGATCGTGCTCGCCGCCGGGGGCGCCGGGCTTGCGCTCAAGCGCTACGGCGTGTACCTGACCGCGCTCACCGCCGTCGTCGTCTGCGTCCTGCTGCCGCGTGTCTCGCACGGCTGGATCGCCAGGCACACCCATCGCTTTCCGCTCGGGGTCGATCTGATCAAGGACAGCGACAGCTCGAACCTCTCCTCGCGCGGCGAGTGGGAGCACGCCGCGCAGGAGACGATCAGGAGCATCACGCACTGGACGCTCGGCCTCGCGATCGCCGCCATCGTGATCACAACGCTGCTCGAGATCCGCCGGCGCAAAGGGATGGACGCGATCCTCTCCGGTCCGGCTCCGGCGACGATCACCGGCGAGGGCGAGGTGTCGCCCGTGCTCGGGCCGGTCGTCGGCGGGTCGAAGCTCATTCCCGGCCTGTTCGGGCGCCGGCCGAGAGGCGGCTAGGCCCCGCGGCACGAGCGGGTCTACGATGCCCGAACTCTCGGAAAGGACGCAGATAATACGAAGCGCACCGTCGCCGCAGTCCTCGTTGGGCTCGCCGCGGCGCTCTCCCTCGTTGCGACCGCAACGCCGGCGCACAGGGCCGTGACACCGCCGCCGGTGACGTTGATGGAAGAACTCGCCCACGAGGGGATGACGATGATCGTCGTCACCCACGAGATGGGCTTCGCGCGCCACGCTGCCGATCGCGTCGTGATGATGGACGACGGCGGGATCATCGAAGTCGGCGCGCCGGAGCACTTCTTCGAAGCGCCCGAACAGGAGCGCACGAAGCAGTTCCTCTCGAAGATCCTCTAGGAGGGTCTGGCCCTCCTAGGCCTTGACGCTGCGGTCGAGCAGTGCGCGCGCGGTCTCGTGCGCAGCCTCGTCCTGCTCCTCGTAGAGCCGCTCGGCGAGAAAGCCGAGGACGTCGCGGATCGAGACGATGCCTACGAGGTTGCCGCCCTCGACGACCGGCAGATGACGGAGCTTGCGCGCGCCCATCAGCTGCGCCGCCTCGAGAATCCCGTCGTTCGCGGAGATCGTCAGCGGATTCGGGGTCATCGCGTCGCGCAACAGCGTCGCCTCGAAGTCCGCGGCCGCTCCGGCGAGGTGGAGCACGTCGCGCTCCGTGAAGATCCCGACCGGCGTCGTTCCCTCGCAGACGACGACCGAGCCGACCCCGACCTCGAGCATGCGCCGAATCGCGTCCGCCGCCGTGTCGTCCGGCTTCGCCGTGACGAGCCGTACCCGCATCACACCACCGATCTGCATGCCCGCCTCCCCTCGCAACCCTGCGCTTGGTGACAATCGGCACGATACCGCCTTTGAGTCCCTCATGCGAGGGAAGGCCCCCGCACCGGATGGGGGATCTTTGGCCCGGGCGGCAACAAACCAGGCCCGCGTGCGTTCGACTCTATGCAGGCACGCCCTCGTCGAAGGATTCGGAATGCGGCTCCGAAGCACGGTTGTCCTGGTCGTGATGGTCGTCCTCGTGGCTGCGGTCGGCGCGTGGGCGGACCGGCCCCACGTCGCGGTCGAGAAGCCGCCGCGCACGGTGCCGGCCACCCGGCCGTGGCGCGCGGTCGTCGAGATCTCGCGGCGCGGGCGCCGGCTGGACGGCTTTCGCCCCGTGCTCACGATCACGGGCGAGGGCGCGAAGGAGAGCTTCGGCGCCAGCGAGTTCGCGCCGGGCCGCTACCGCGTCCAGGTTCTCTTCCCGTACCCGGGCCACTACACATACACGGTCACCGTTCCGAACGGCATCGGCAGCCGCGGCACGATCCAGGTCGTCGCCCGCTAGAACCCTCGCCTCGAACGAGGGATTCGCGCCCGCTTTACATTCGGGTCGCAAGTTTCGCGGGGGGCCGGCATCTTCCAATGTCGGGCCGGGCGGTGGGCCGCAGCCCGTCCGGCCCTTTTCTCTCTAAGGTTTCGGCATGTCCCACCGGATGACGAAACCGATCGGGCCGGCGTAGGGGCCCCCGCATCGAGGTCTTCCGCACACCCGACGAGCGCTTCGACGCATTGCCGGACTACCCGTTCGAGCCGCACTGGCTCGAGGTCGACGGGCTGCGCCTGCACTACCTCGACGAAGGCGCCGGCAATCCGGTGCTGCTCCTGCACGGGGAGCCGACGTGGTCTTTTCTCTGGCGGCGGCTGATCCCACCGCTCGCCGCGCACGCGCGCGTCGTCGCTCCGGACCTGCTCGGCTTCGGCCGCTCCGACAAGCCGACGGACTCCGGCTGGTACACGGTCGACCGGCACGTCGCCGCGATCGAGCAGCTCGTCGTGCAGCTCGGGCTCGAGCGGCTGACCGTCGTCGTCCACGACTGGGGCGGGCCGATCGGGTTTCGGCTCGCGGTGGAGCACGAGGCGCGCGTCGACCAGCTCGTGATCCTCGACACCGGCGTCGGCGCCGGGAGCGCGCCAAGCGAGACGTGGCTGCGCTTCCGCGCGGTCGTGCGCGAGGTCGCCGGCGGGCTCGACGTCGGCAGGCTCGTCGCGGCCGGCACGGCGCAGGGCCTCGCGGACGACGTGCGCGCCGCGTACGACGCGCCGTTTCCGACGCCGGAGTCGAAGGCCGGCGTGCTCGCGTTTCCCGACCTGGTGCCGACGGAGCCGGACCACCCGAGTGCCGCCGGGATGCTGCGCGTGCGCGAAGCGCTCGGCGGCTGGCGCAAGCCGGCGCTCGTCGTCTGGGGTGCCGAGGACACGGTGCTCCCGGCACGTGTCGCGGATCGCTTCGTCGAGCTGATCCCGGGCGCGCACGGGCCGCTGCTGATCGAGGGCGCATCGCACTTTCTGCAGGAGGACCGCCCCCGCGAGCTGGCGGCGGCGATCCTCGGCATCGTCACGTGAGGCGCTGGCTCAAGCGCATCGGGCTCGGGCTGCTCGGCTTCGTGGCCGCGCTCACGCTCTTCTCCGTCGTGTACGACGCGCTGAGCTCCGACGGCGTGGCGGCGCAGAAGCTGTACGCCGGCCCCTACGTCGAGGTGGACGGGCGCGCGCTCGCCTACCGGCGCTGGGGTAGTCACGGCTCGCCCATCGTGCTCATCGGCGGCTTCATCGAGCCGTCCGACGCGTGGCGCGAGGTCGGACCACTGCTGGGCCGGACGCATCGCGTGTACGCGCTCGACCTGCCGCCGTTCGGCTACAGCGAGCGCAAAGGGCCCTACACCCTCGACACGTGGCTCGACGAGGTGGAGGGGTTCGAGCACGCGCTTCGGATCGTTCACCCGACGCTCGTCGGTCATTCGCTCGGCGCGGCCGACGTCGTCGGCGAGGCGCTGCGACACCCGAAGGCGCTACGCGGGATCGTGCTCCTCGACGGCGACGCGCTCAGCGGCGGCGGCAGCGTGCCGAGCTGGATCGGCGACCTGGCGATCGAGCCGTACTTCACCGCGCTGTACCGGCTGCTCACGGGCTGGAACTGGATCTTCCACCAGGGGCTCAAGACCGCCTACGGCCCGTACGGGCCCAAGCTCACGCATACCGAGCTCGAACGCTGGAAACAGCCGTTCCGCGTCATCGGCACGGCACGCGCGTTCGCGCAGCTCCTGCCACACGGCATCCAGGGGTACACGCTGGCCGACCTGCGCCGCGTCAAGGACGTGCCGGGGCTCGTGATCTGGGGGGCGAAGGACACGACCGACCCCGTGAGCGCGGGCCGCGCGAGCGCCGCCGCGTTGCGCGCGCCGTTCGTCCTCCTACCGCGAGCCGCGCACCTCTCCATGCTCGTCGACCCGGGGAGCATCGCGCGGGACGTGAACCGAATGGCCGGATAGGTGCCCCAGCGCGGGCGCCTCTACAGTGCCTGGAGGACCGTGGCTGCCTCCCGGTACTCCAAGCCCTGGCTTCTCTATCTCGGCGCCGGCACCGTGCTGATCCCGCTGTACTTCGCCTTCCCCGCCGGCGGCAGCGTCCAGTCGGTGATCTACGAGGGGATCGGAGGCGCGGCGGCGATTGCGATCCTCTGGGCGGTGCGCCTGCACCGGCCGGCGAAGCCGTTGCCCTGGTACCTGCTCTTCGCCGCGATCGCGTGCTTCGTCACGGGCGACGTGATCGCGATCTTCGACGCCACCACGTCGATGCCGTCGCCGTCGGACGGCTTCTACCTCGCGGGCTATCCCTTCGCCGCCGGAGGGCTGTCGCTGCTCATGCTCTCCGCCGGCGGCCGGAACAGGCTCGCGGCAATCGCCGACGCGGGCATGTTCGCGTTCGCGTTCGCGATCTTCCAGTGGACGTTCGTGATGAAGCCGGCCATCGACGACAGCAACGGCACGGCGGCGACCATCGTCGTCGCGCTCTATCCCGCGATGGACGTCGTGCTGCTCGCGGGACTCGTCGGCTTCTTCATCTCCCCGGCGTGGCGCACGCGCGCGTTCGCCCTCCTCACGGCGAGCATCGCCATCCTCTTGGTCGGCGACGAGATCTACGGCCTCAGTCCCGCCTCGTACCGCGTGGGGAGCTGGCTCGACTTCACCTGGATGCTCTCCTACCTGCTGGTCGGAACGGCGGCGCTGCACCCGTCCATGCGCGAGCTGTCCGAGCCGCGGCGTATCCCCGGGCTCCGGCTCCGGTTCGGGCGGCTCGCGATGTTCACGGCTGCGCTGCTCGTGGCGCCGGTCACGCTGTTCATCCAGCAGCTGCGCGGCCGCCCGCTCGAGCTGTACGAGATCGTCGCGCTTGCGACCGCGATCTCGCTGCTCGTCGTGGCGCGATTGGCGGGCATCCTGCGCGCGCTCGAGCGGATCCGGCTGCGCGAGCGCAACGCACGGGCGGCGGCCGAGGACATGCAGGCCCAGCTCACCGTGCAGAACGAGAAGCTGATCGAAGCCGACCGCCTCAAGGACGAGTTCGTCGCGCTGATCTCACACGACCTGCGCACGCCGCTGACGTCGATCATCGGCTACGTCGAGCTTGCGCTCGACGACGACACCGACCCGCCACTCGACGACGAGCGGCGCGGCTATCTCGAGGTGGTGTCGCGCGGCTCGGAGCGCCTGCTGCGGCTCATCGACGACCTGCTGTTCGTGGCCCGGCTGCAGGCGGGGCGCCTCGTGCTCACCCCGACCACGCTCGACCTGGGCGAGATCGCGCGCCAGGCGCTCGACGAAGCCCGGCCGCGCGCCGAGCGGAAGCGCCTCGAGCTCGCGTTCGCCGGAGACGACCACGTGCCGATCCTCGCCGACCGGGGCCGTGTCTTCCAACTCCTCGACAACCTCATCTCGAACGCGCTCAAGTTCACGCCCGAGGGCGGCCGCGTCGAGGTGCGCGCGGTGCGCGCGGCCGACGGCGCAGTGCTCGAGGTGAGCGACACCGGTATCGGGCTCCCGCCGGCCGAGCTCGAACGCATCTTCGACCGCTTCTTCCGCTCGGAGCGCGCCGTCGACAGCCAGATTCCGGGCACCGGGCTCGGCCTGTTCATCGCGAAGGCGATCGCGGAAGCGCACGGCGGCCGCATCTCCGCGTCGAGCCGCGACGGCAGCGGCACGACCTTCCGGATCGAGCTGCCCGCGCATGCGGGGCGCGACGAGCCCGTGCCCGAAGAGGAGCTCGTCGCGTGAGCGGGCCGCTCGTGCTCGTCGCGGAGGACGACGACGACATCCTGCTGCTCGTGACGACGCGTCTCAGCCGCGACGGCTTCGAGGTGATCTCCGCGCGCAACGGGATCGACGCGCTCGCGCTTGCGCGTGATCGACGTCCCGTCGTCGCCGTGCTCGACATCGGCATGCCCGGGCTGGACGGACTCGAGGTGCTCGAGCAGATCCGCGCCGACGACGAGCTGCGCACCATGCGCGTGCTGCTGCTGACGGCGAAGGCGCAGGAGTCCGACACGCGCCGCGGCTATGCCGCCGGAGCCGACGCGTACGTGCGCAAGCCGTTCTCGCCGGCCGACCTGTCGGCGCGCGTGCGCGCGCTGCTGGAAAACTACGACGGCGCGGTGTAGCGGTATCCGAAGCCGCGCACGGTCTCGATCGGTACCGCGTCCGGGGCGTCCGGTTCGAGCTTTCGGCGCAGGTACCCGATGTAGAGCTTGACCTGGTCGCTGCCGACGCCGAAGGAGTCGCCCCAGACGAGCTCGAGGAGCTGGTCGCGGCTCAGCACCTGGCGCGGGTGGCGCACGAACGTCGAGAGGAGCCGGAACTCGAGCGGCGTGAGCTGGACCTCGCGCCCCCCGACGATGATGCGTCGCTGCCCCCAGTCGACGGATAGGTAGGCGTCGGCGTACGTCTCCTGCTCCTCGACCGGGACACCGCTCGCGGCACGGCGCAGCAGTGCCTGGACGCGCGCGACGAGCTCCTGCTTGCCGAACGGCTTGACGACGTAGTCGTCCGCTCCGCTCTGGAGACCCCGGACGCGCTCGAGCTCGTCGCCGCGCGCCGTTAGCATCAGCACGGGCACGTTCGACATGTCGCGGATCCGGTCGAGCATCTCCCAGCCGTCGAGCTCCGGCATCGAGACGTCGAGCACGACGAGATCGGGCCGGTAGGCGTGGAACTCGCGCATCCCCTCGCGCCCGTTCGCGGCCTCGCGCACGGCCACCCCGCTCCGCGTCAGGAGCGTGCAGACAAGCGCCCGGATGTCGTCGTCGTCGTCGACGACCAGAATCTTCGGTTCGCTCATACCTCTTTCATACCACCGCCATCCGCTTTTCGGGCAGCAGCCACGGAGAGTGCGCCCAATGGCGGCCACAATCCTGATCGTGGATCCCGATCCGGCAACCCGGTCGCTGCTCGAGCTCCTCATCCTGCGGCTCGGTCACAGACCGATCGGCCAGCGCGAGCTGTCCGAGGGAGTGGAGCCCGACCTCATGCTGCTGGAGCCGGTCTCGCGCTCGGGCGTGCGTCTCGCTCGGACGCTGCGAGACCGGCTTCCTCAGCTGCCGATCCTCTGCGTCAGCATTGATGGACCGGGTAGCGAAACTCGCGACCTCGGGGTGTCGGGCTACGTCATGAAGCCGTTCCGGCGTTGGCAACTCGAGCGGGCGCTCGAGACTGCCCTCAATCCCGCGCCGGACGTCTTCGAAGCTCGGCAGACAGCGTAGAGCCGGCCGCACTCCTCCCCCCGGAAGAGCGGCCGGCTCTGCGCGATTCCCTTCGCTCCGTCCCTCTAGCTGATCGTCCAGGTCTCGCCGCTGTGCAGCAGCGTGGCGAGATCCCCGACGCCGCGCTTCTCCGTCGCGGTCGCGATCTGCTCGGCCATCAGGTCGTCGTAGACGGGCCGCGCTACGGAGCGGAACACGCCGACCGGCGTGCCGCCGTGCGAATCCTGCGTCACCCGCGAGAGGGCGAACGCGAGCGACGGCGTCTCGTGCTCGGCGTCGTGGATGAGCACGCCCGGGTCGGTCGCGGCGCACGTCTCGATCGAGCCGTCGACGCGCTGGCGCAGGCCCTTCTCGAGATCCGCGCCCCAGCGGATCGGGTCGCCGTGGCGCAGCTGGATCCGGCTCACGCCTTCCTTGTCGTCGCGCACGAACGTGAACGCGTCGTCGTTGAAGATCGGGCAGTTCTGGAAGATCTCGACGAACGCGCTGCCGCGATGCGCGGACGCGGCGCGCAGCACCGCCGTCATCCCCGCCTTGTCGGTGTCGATCGCGCGCGCCACGAACGTGGCCTCGGCGCCGATCGCGAGGCTCAGCGGGTTGAACGGCCAGTCGAGCGAGCCCATCGGCGTCGACTTCGTCACCTTGCCGAGCTCGCTCGTCGGCGAGTACTGGCCTTTCGTCAGGCCGTAGATGCGGTTGTTGAAGAGCAGGATCTTGAAGTTGACGTTGCGGCGCAGCGCGTGGATCAGGTGGTTGCCGCCGATCGAGAGCGCATCGCCGTCGCCGGTGACGACGAACACGGTCAGATCCGGCCGCGACACGGCGAGACCCGTCGCGATCGCCGGCGCGCGCCCGTGGATCGAGTGCATCCCGTACGTGTTCATGTAGTACGGGAAGCGCGCCGCGCACCCGATGCCGCTGATGAACACCGTGTTCTCGCGCTCGATCCCGAGGTCGGGCATGAACGACTGCATCGCGGCGAGGATCGCGTAGTCGCCGCAGCCCGGACACCAGCGCACCTCCTGGTCGGTACGGAAGTCCTTCGCCGTCAGCGACAGCTTGCCGTTACCGTCGCTCACTGGTCCACCATCGCCTCGATCGCCTCGGCGATCTCCGCCGCGCGCAGCGGGACACCGCGCACGCGGTTGTAGCCGACCGCGTCGACGAGGAACTCGGCCCGGACGAGCTTCAGGAGCTGGCCGAGGTTCATCTCTGGCACGAGCACGCGCTCGTAGCGGCGCAGCACCTCGCCCGTGTTGCGGGGGAACGGGTTGAGATGGCGAAGCTGCGCGTGCGCGACCTTGCGCCCCTTGCGCCGCGCCCACTTGCAGCCGGCGGCGATCGGCCCGTACGTCCCGCCCCAGCCGAGCACGAGCACGCGCGCGTCGCCGTCCGGATCGTCCACGACGAGCTCGGGGATGTCGCCCGCGATACCGGCCACCTTCTGCGCGCGCAGGCGCGTCATCTGGTCGTGATTGTCCGGGTCGTAGGAGATGTTCCCCGTCCGGTCGGCCTTCTCGAGCCCGCCGATGCGGTGCTCGAGCCCCGGCGTCCCCGGAATCGCCCATGGGCGCGCAAGCGTCTGCTCGTTGCGGAGATACGGCAGGAACTCGCCGTCGAAGTTCGGCTCGGTCGTGAACGTCGTCGAGATGTCCGGGAGCGAGTCGATCTCCGGCAGCAGCCACGGCTCCGAGCCGTTCGCGAGGTACGCATCGGAGAGCAGGTACACCGGCGTGCGGTACTTGAGCGCGATGCGGCACGCTTCGATCGCCGCGTCGAAGCAGTCCGACGGCGAACGCGCGGCAACGACGGGGACGGGCGACTCCGAGTTGCGTCCGAACATCACCATCAGCAGGTCGCCCTGCTCCGGCTTCGTCGGCATGCCCGTCGACGGCCCCGCGCGCTGGATGTCGCAGATCACGAGCGGCAGCTCGAGCATGATCGCGAGCCCGATCGTCTCCGCCTTCAAGACGACACCGGGGCCGGCCGAGGTGGTAACGCCGAGCGCGCCGCCGAAGGCCGCCCCGACCGCGGCGCCGGCCGCGGCGATCTCGTCCTCCGCCTGGAACGTCCGCACGCCGAAGTGCTTGTAGCCCGCGAGCTCTTCGAGGATCGCGCTCGCAGGCGTGATCGGGTAGGCACCGAGGAAGAGCGGCAGCCCCGACAGGCGCGAGGCGGCGATCAGGCCGTACGAGAGCGCCTGGTTGCCGGTGATGTTCCGGTACGTGCCCGGCTCGAGCTTCGCCGGCTTCACCTCGTAGGTGACCGCGAACGTCTCGGTCGTCTCGCCGAACGCGTAGCCGGCCTGGAGCGCCTTGATGTTCGCCTCGGCGATCTCTGGCCGCTTCGCGCCGAACTTCGTCTGGATGAAATCGATCGTCACGTCGACGGGCCGGCCGTACAGCCACGACATCAGCCCGAGCGCGAACATGTTCTTCGCGCGCTCGGCCTCGCGCGGCGTCACGCCTTCCACGTCCTTCAGCGCGCCGACGGTGAGCGTCGTCAGCGGTACCGAGTGCAGCTGGAACTCGTCGAGCGAGCCGTCCTCGAGCGGGTTCACCGCATAGCCCGCCTTCTGGAGGTTCCGCTCGTTGAACGCGTCCCCGTTGACGATCAGCGTGCCGCCCTTCGGCAGATCCTTGATGTTCGTCTTCAGCGCGGCAGGGTTCATCGCCACGAGCACGTTCGGCGCGTCGCCCGGGGTAAGGATGTCGTGGTCGGCGAAATGGAGTTGGAAGCCGGAGACGCCGGGGAGCGAGCCTGCAGGGGCGCGGATCTCGGCCGGGAAGTCCGGCAGCGTCGAGATGTCGTTCCCGAGCAGCGCCGTCTCGGAGGTGAACTGCGAGCCCGTGAGCTGCATTCCGTCGCCGGAGTCGCCCGCGAAGCGGACGATCACCTGAGACAGCTGCTCAACCGGCTTGGTCAAAACCCCTCTTCATAGAGGTATAGCGGATCCCTCGGGGGTTGACAGCCTCTCCGGCTCAGGCTTCGGCGAGGAGCGCGTCCAGGTCGAGGGGCCGCGTGAACATCGTCGGCTTGCCATCCCCGTCTCGGGGCCACTCCTCGCGGGGCTTGTCGGCGTAGAGCTCGACGCCGTTGCCGTCCGGATCGCGGAGGTAGAGCGCGATCGAGACGCCGTGGTCGCTCGCGCCGTCGAGGCGGATGCCGGCCTCGAGCACGCGGCGCAACGCGTCGGCGAGCGTCTTGCGGTCGGGGTAGCGAATGGCGGTGTGGTAGAGGCCGGTCGAGCCACGGGGCGGCGGCCCGGCGCCGCGCGACTCCCACGTGTTCAGCCCGATGTGGTGGTGGTAGCCGCCGGCCGAGATGAACGCGGCCTCGTCGCCGTGGCGCTGGAACACCTCGAAGCCGAGCACGCCGGAGTAGAAGTCGAGCGCGCGATCGAGGTCGGAGACCTTGAGGTGGATGTGCCCGATGTCGACACGCGGATCGATCGCCACACCGCCACGATATCGGGCAGCACGATCGGTAGGGTCCTCGCGGATGCGGATTCGCTGGTTCGGACAGTCGGCTTTTCTGCTCACGGGCCGGAACGGAAGCCGTGTGTTTATCGACCCGTTCTCCGAGTTTCCGGCGGAGATGCTCGCCGCGCGGCGAGAGCAGATGCCGGACTTCCGCTTCGACTACGCGCCGATCGAAGGCGTCGAGGCGGATCTCCTGCTCGTCACGCACGAGCACTTCGACCATGCAGGCGTCGACGCCATCGGCGGCGAGCCGCACGTCGTCCGCTCGACCGCGGGCAGCTTCGAGACGCCGCTGGGCCCCGTCGTCGCCGTCGCATCCGAGCACGACGCGGTGGCCGGCACGCAGCGCGGCCCGAACGCGATCATGGTGTTCGCGCTCGACGGGCTCCGCGTCGCCCACTTCGGCGACTTCGGCCAGACGGAGCTGCGCGATGCACAGCGCGAGGCGATCGGCGACGTGGACGTGCTCATCCTCCCCGTCGGAGGCGGCCCGACCGTCGGCGGCGAGCAGGCAGCCGCCGTCGTGCGCGCGCTGCGCGCGCGCCTCGTCGTCGCGAGCCACTACGGCAACGAGGCCGTGAGCTTCCTCGGCGGCCCGGAGCCGTTTCTCGACGCGCTCCCGGAGGGCCGGGTCGAACGGCTCGACGCGAGCGAGGCAGACGCGGAGCCGCTGCTCGGCGAGCCCGGCGCGCCGGTCGTCGTGCTGTTCAAGGCGCCGCTGGCATAGCCGTCACCCCTCGGTGTGCTTGAGCGTCGACTCCTTGTCCTGGGCGTCGTGCAGCGAGAGCGCGCCGGAGCAGACCTCGCCGTTGAGCTGGTTCTCGATCTGGTCGACCGCGGCGGCGCGCGGGTAGGGCTCGGGCCAGAGGTTGCGCGGGTCGGTCGGGTCGCCGCCGAGCTCGAGGCTGATCAGATGATCCTCCTGGTAGTCGGAGAGCGAGCCCGTCTCGCCGTAGACCGCCATCTGCTCGCGCTTCAGCTCGTTCGTGTACTCGACGGGCGGCCGGATCGTCGCCGTCCAACCGCGCTTGCAGACGGTCGAGCGGATGTTCGCCTGCGTCACCGCAGGGTTGAGGACGCCCGGCGTGCGCACCGGATCGGCGAGCACCGCGTTCGCACCCGCGCCGCGACTCCTCGTCTGCTCGAGCCGGAACGCGAGCGCGCCGACCGCCACGACGAGCGCCGCCGCGGCAAGCAGACGCGGCACCGAGAGCAACGTTGTCACCACTGACAACGTAGCGGCGGACGGCCCTCCCTACAAGACGCTCTTGGAGCCACGGCCCCGCGGGCCGACGACCGCGAGCGCCCCGGCGAGGCCCCACACGCAGTACGCGACCCACGGGTCGCCGATCACGTCCGTCTGGATCGCGAGCACGAGCACGGCCGCGAACGCGGCCGCGAGCCCCGCCGCCCAGCGGTCGTCCCGCCCGGCGCGCACGAGGCCTACGAGCAGCGCCAGCCCCCAGGCCGTCCAGAGCACCGCGCCGAGCACGCCCAGCTCGACGCCGAGCTCGGTGTAGTTCGACTCGCCGGCCTTCAGCGGCGTGCCGGTTCGCGAGGCCGTTTGCCCGACGTTGCCGAGCCCGTAGCCCTGCGGGTGGTGGATCATCGTGTGCAGGCCGGCCTTGAGGCTCGCCCAGTGCTCGTGCAGCGACGGCTCGCTCGCGCTCGTCGCGCTGAACGTCGCCGTCGTCTGCTGCGCGTGCGCGAGCCGGTGCTGGTAGACGAGGTCGGCCGGCGTGAACCTCCCGGTCGGCCCGATCCTCGGGAAGACGTGCGCCCAGCCGACGGCGACGGCGACGACGAGCACGGCGGCGAGGGCGGCGACCCGGCTACGGCGCAGCGCGGCGAGCACGAGCAGGCCCAGCGCGAGCGCGAGCAGCGACGAGCGCGAGAACGTCCAGAGCAGGCCGGCCGCCGCCACGACCGCGAGCACGACGACGACCTTGCGTACCCGTAGCGCCGCCGCGGCGACGAGCAGCGCGACGACGAACAGGTAGCCGCTCGCGAGCGGGCTGAGGAACGTCGAGACGAGGCGGCGCAGGAACGGCTTGTCGCCGCCGACGTTGTAGATGAAGTTCTCGGGGAGGCCGTACGTCGCGCCGCCGGGCTCCAGTCGCAGGCCCGTGCCGTGGTAGTCGTAGCCGAGCTGCCGGTGGAAGTAGTCGATCACGCTGCTCGTCCGCCACCAGCCGATCGAGACCGCGTACACGTCGACGAGCCCGAGCGCGGCCACGAAGCCCGCGGTGCCGAGCAGCGTCCAGGCGAGCCTCCGCAGGTCGTCCCGCCCCAGCCGCAGCGAGCGGCCGAGGAAGTAGGCCCCGACCGGCACGATGTCGTGGCGGAGCGCGAGCGCGACCGCGTGGGTACCGGCCGCCCCGTCGAGCGCCGACTGCGGCACGAGCGCGTACGCGACGGCGAGGAGGCCGAACGCGAGCGCGAGCCAGTCCGCTGCGCCCGGCCGGAACGGCAACCGGCGGGCACGGGCGGCGTCCCGGAGCACACGCACGAGCGCGACCGCGAGCAGGAGCTCCTTCCACGCCGCGATCGCCGTCAGCGTCGTCCCGCGCACGCCGGCGCCGTAGAGCGCCGCCATCACGGCGTTGTGGAGCGCGAGCCCGACGAGAAAGAGGTAGAGCGAAACGGCCGGCCGCCGCCAGACGACGGCTGCCGCGGCGGCGAGGAGCAGCGCGTAGAGAGCGAGCTCGACGACCGTCACGGCGCGAGGGTACAGCGGGCGGAGGCCGAAAGCCTCCGCCCGCTGTCCGCCAGGGCTAGCCTGGCCCCCAGGGCTCGGCGCCGAGCGCCATCGCGAGCACCGTCAGCACGAGCACGAGCAGGACGAGCCTCGCGTAGAGTGCGTAGCGGGACATCTGCTTCCTCCTTCGTCGTTGCTCCGTCACCCGATCGGGTGACGGATCCCAGACGAATGGTAGGAAGGGGTCAGGATGACCCCAGTCAAAAATCGATCGAGTGATTGACGAACTCATGACAACCCGGCAGAATGAGGGACAGATGAACCCCGACCTCCCGCCAGCCGCAGGCGAGACGATCGGGCAGCGACTCAAGCGCCTGCGGCTGGAGCGAGGCTTCTCGCAGCGCGAGCTCGCTGCTCCCGGCGTCTCCTATGCCTATATCTCCCGCATCGAGGCGGGATCCCGCCAACCGTCCGTCAAGGCGCTGCGGCGGCTCGCGGCCAAGCTCGGCGTCACCGCCGGCTATCTCGAGACGGGCTCCGACCTCGATGCGGCGGCAGACCGCGAGCTGCGCCTGAGCGACCTCGAGCTGGCGATCCGGCTCGGCGAGCCGGGCGGCACCGAGGCACCCCTCCGCGAGCTCGTCGGCGAGGCAACCGGCGCCGGCGACCGCCCCTCGGCGCTGCGGGCGCTCGTGGCCCTGGCCGCCCTCGTCTACGACCGCGGCGATTTCGCCGAGGCGGTGTCGCTGCTCGAGGCGGCGCTGGCCGACGAGCCGTTCGCGCCGGTCGAGCTCGCCGAGGTCTACTCGCAGCTCGCACGCGCATATGTCTCCGCCGGCCGCACGCAAGCCGCGGTCGACCTGTTCGAGCGCTGTCTCGACGAAGTCTCCGACTCCGGGGACACGTCGCTCGAGGCGCGCTACGCAACGCTTCTGAGCTACGCGCTCAGCGATATGGGCGAGCTCGGCCGTGCCGAGCAGGCCGTGCGCCGTGCGCTCGACCTCACGCAGGACACGCAGGATCCGTACACCCGCGTGCGCCTGTACTGGTCGATGGCGCGCCTCGCCCACGCGGAAGGAAAAGCGGCCCTCGCGCTGACGAACGTGCGCAAGGCGATCGCGCTCCTCCAGGCGACCGACGACACGCTGCACCTCGCGCGTGCGCATGTCCTCGCCGCGAGCATCACGCTCTCTCGCGACGACGCCGACGAGGCCACGCGGCATCTCGACCTCGCCGAGCAGCTGTTCGGCGCGTCCGCCGTGTCGCCCGACCGCGTCGAGATCGCCATCCGCCGTTCGCGCGTCGCGTTCCTGCGCGGCCAGGCCGAACGGGCGATCACCCTGGCACGCTCCGCGCTCGAGTTGATCGGCGACGGGAGTCCGGTCGACGAGGGACTCGCCTTCGCCGCGCTCGGCGACGCGCTGGGGCTCGCCGACGAGCGGCCCGGCGCCGGCGAGGCCTACCGACGTGCCGTCGACCTGCTCGAGACGCAGGGCTACTGGCGCGACGCCGCGCACGCGGCCCGCAGCTGGGGCAGGCTGCTCCGGCGGAGCGGCGACGAGGCGCAGGCGCTCGACGTGCTCGAACGCGCGGCCGAGCTCGGCATGCGCGCAGCGCCTGCCGAGGCGCATATCTCCGAACGTTGATCGGCGAGGCTGCGGTCGCCCCGTGCGGCCCGTACTCGCTCGCACTGTCCGCCCGCTTCGCGGGCGACGCCACGCGAACGTTCCGCGACGGGGTGCTGACGCAGGCGCTCGCGGTCGACGGCCGGATCGAGCTCGCACGCGCGCGCCAGGCCCCGGACGGAACCGTGACGATCCGTGCGGAGTCGGAGGCGGGCGCCGCGCAGCTGCGCTGGCTGCTCGCACTCGACGACGATCACGCCGCGTTTCTCGCGCAGGTGCGCGACGATCCGCTGCTCGGCCGGGCGTCACGCGAGCTGCGCGGGCTGCGGCCGGTGCGGGTGGCGACGGTCGCGCACGCGCTCCTGCGCGCATTCTGCGGCCAGCTCGTCGAGTCGAAGGTGGCGCGACGCCACGAGCAGACGATCGTGCGCGCGATCTCCCGCGCCGGCGCCGAGCGGCTCCATGCGTCGCCGACGAGCACCGAGCTCGGCTCGCTTGCGCCCGCGCGGTTGCGCGCGCTCGGACTCCACGCGGGACGCGCGGCCGCGCTCGTGCGGGTCTGCCGCTCGCTCGAGCTCGAGCGTCTGCGCGACCTGCCGACGGCAGCGGTGGCGAGCCGCCTCGAGCGCGAACGCGGGCTCGGCCCCTGGTCGGTCGGCGTCGTCTGCCTCGAGGGGCTGGGCCGGACGGACTACGGGCTCGTCGGCGACCTCGGCCTGATCAAGCTCCTGCGTGCGATGCGCGGACGGCCGGTCGAGGCGCACGAGACGGCGGCGCTGCTCGCCCCGTACGGGGAATGGGCCGGCCTCGCGAGCGTGTACCTGCTCGCCGGCCACCGCCGCGGCCTCGTCCCGGTCGGCACGGCCCGAGCGGCGTAGCTGGCAGACTCGGCGTGTGGCCGGGCGTGAGATCGAGATCGTCGTCGTCGACGACGCGGATGCGGCTGCGCAGCGTGCCGCCGAACGGCTCGCCAAAGCGGCGCGCGCCGGCGGTCACCTCGTGCTCACGGGGGGCTCGACGCCCCGTCGCGCGTACGAGCTGGCGGCGGAGCTCGAGCCGGACTGGAGCCGCGTCGAGGTCTGGTGGGGGGACGAGCGCTGCGTGCCGCCCGACGACGACCGCTCGAACTACGCGATGGCGAAAGCCGCGCTGCTCGACCGGCTCGCCGTACCGCCGGCCGCCGTGCACCGCATGGAGGGCGAGCTGGGACGCGACGAGGGCGCGGCGGCATACGAGCGGGAGCTCGGCTCGCTCGAGCGCTTCGACCTCGTCCTGCTCGGGCTCGGCCCGGACGGACATGTCGCCTCGCTCTACCCCGAGCAGCCGACGCTCGACGAGACCGAGCGGCGCGCGATCGGCGCCGAGGCGCACCTCCAGCCGTTCGTCGACCGGATCACGCTGACGCTGCCGCCACTGTGCGCCGCGCGCGCGGTGCTGTTCCTCGTTGCCGGCGCGGACAAGGCCGACGCGGCGGTGCGCGCGTTCGCCGGCGAGCCGTCGCACGCGACGCCCGGCAGCCTCGTACGCGCCGCGCAGGGGACGACGACGGCGCTGGTCGACGCCGCTGCAGCGGCGCTGCTCTAGCGAGCAACCGCGGACGGAAGCCGCTCGGAGGCCGGCAGCTCGGCGGCGAGCCCGCGCGCCGCGGCGAGCCGCTGGAGCGCGAGCACCGTGTCGGCGACGGCGACGTCCTCGAGGAACTCCTCGCGCGTCTCGAACGAACGGAGCACATCCGCGACTGCGGCTCCATAGGCGGCAACGTCGCCGACGGCGAGACCGGACAGCGCGGCGGCGACGTCGCGTGGGAAGCCGTCCAGGTCGCGCAACGTCGCCGTGACCTCGACCGCCTCCGCGTCGCGTCCGAGCACGAGCAGAGCGAGCGCGGCGGCGTAGCGCCCGATCGGAGAGGCTGCCGCGGCGGCCCCGGCGGCGAGCGGCCACCGCGCCGGCCCGGTCGCGTCTTCGCCGGCAACGAGCAGTGCCTTGAGGGCGCCGATCGGCCGGCCCCACGAGTCGGGCGGCGCCTCCTGCCAGCTCTCGCGGTACCGCGCTGCCGCCCGGCGCAGCCAGCCGGCCGCCTCGTCCTGCCGGCCGGCCATCAGCAGGCAGAGCCCCGTCGCCCAGGCCGCGTTGCCCATACGCGTCAGCTGGCGCTGGCGCTGGTCCACGTCGTCGAGCTCGCCCACACGGGCCTCGCCGTCGCGATAGCGCGCGGTCGCAGCCTCGGCCTGCTCCGCCCAGTCCACGACGGCAGTATCCCCGCCGGCGCGGCGCTATCGTTGCCCGACGATGCGAGAGCTGCACGAGGTGTTCTTCGTCGACGGCGTCCGGACGGCGTTCGGCAAGGCCGGCCCGAAGGGGCAGTTCTGGCGTACGAGGGCCGACGACATGGGCGTGAAGGTCGTGCGCGAGCTGCTGCGCCGCAACCCCGAGATCCCGCCGGAGCGAGTCGGCGACGTCGTCTTCGCCGCGACGGCTCAGGTGGGCGACCAGGGCCTGACGCTCGGCCGCGACGTCGGCCTGCTCGCCGGCCTCCCCGAAACCGTGCCCGGCTTCGCCGTCGACCGCATGTGCGCCGGGGCGCTGACGGCCGTGACCGCCGCCGCGGGCGAGATCGCCTTCGGGGCCGCGGACGTCGCGATCGCGGGCGGTGTCGAGCACATGGGCCACCACCCGATGGGCGCCGACGTCGACTTCAACCCGCGCTTCGTCGCCGAGCGGCTGCTCGACGAGTCGGCGGCGGTGATGGGCCAGACGGCCGAGAATCTCCACGACCGCTTCCCGGCGATCACGAAGGAGCGCGCCGACGCGTTCGCGCTCGCCTCGCAGCAGAAAGCAGCCGCGGCGTGGGAGAACGGCGTGATGCGCGAGACGGTCGTGCCGATGGCCGTCTTCTCGGACGACGGCTGGCGGGTGGCCGACCGCGACGAGTTCCTGCGGCCGGACACGTCGCTGGAAGGGCTCGCAGCCCTGAAACCGGCGTTCCGCGCCGGCGGCCGCGTCACCGCCGGCAACTCCGCCGGGCTCACGGACGGCGCGACGGCCGCGTTCCTCGCCTCCGAGCAGGCGAGCGGCGAGCTCGGCCTGACGCCGAAGCTTCGCCTCGTCGGGTTTGCCTACGCAGGAGTCGAGCCCCACCTGATGGGCTACGGCCCCGTGCCGGCGACGCGGCGCGTGCTCGCGCAGGCGGGCGTCACACTCGCCGAGATCGATCTCTTCGAGCTGAACGAGCCGTTCGCGGTGCAGGTGCTGACGTGGTGCGACGAGCTCGGCATACCCGCCGACGACCCGCGGCTCAACCCGTACGGCGGCGCGATCGCGTGCGGTCATCCGCTCGCAGCCACCGGCGTGCGGCTCGTCGCTCAGCTCGCGTACGGGCTGCGCGAGCGCGGCGGCCGCTACGGACTGACCGCGCTCTGCATCGGCATGGGCATGGGGGCAGCGCTTCTCTGGGAGAACGTCCAGTGAACGACACCGTCTTCAAGCTGAATCGCGTCGAGTCGCGCGTCGGACCGATCGCACTCGTCACGATCGACAACGGCGAGGACTACACGAAGCCGACGACGCTCGGCCGCTCGGCGTTCACGTCCGCCGTCGAGCTGCTCGAGCGGCTGGACGGCGGCGGCTGGGCGGCGATGGTCCTCACCGGCAAGCCGTTCGTGTTCTGCGTCGGCGCGGACATCGACGAGTTCGCGCGCGTGCATTCGACCGAGGAGGCGGTCGACGGCGCGCGGGCGGGTCACGCCCTGTTCGCGTGCATCCGCGAGCTGCCGTTCCCGACGGTGGCGGCCATCAACGGCGCCTGCCTCGGCGGCGGGCTGGAGCTCGCGCTGCACTGCGATGCGCGCACGATCGCGTCGAGCGTCCGCCACTTCGGCTTTCCCGAGGTGTTCCTCTCGATCATTCCCGCCTGGGGCGGGACGCAGCTCGCGCCGAAGCTCGCCGGGCCGGCCGCAGCCGTGAAGCTGATCGTGTCGAACCCGCTGCGCCAGAACACGCTGCTGTCGGCGTCCGACGCGGTCGAGCTCGGCCTCGCCGACCGCCTGCTCGACCCGGTCGAGTTCGTCGACGAGTCGATCGCGTACGCGGTCGAGCTCGTCGAAGCGGGAGGGATCGAACGTGCAGCGCCCGACTGGTCGGAGCTCGAGACGATCCTGCGCAAGGCGCGTTCGCGCGTCGACGACGCCGTGCACGGGGCGACGCGCGCGCCGTACGTCGCACTCGACCTGATCGCGGGCGCGAAGGACTGGACGCTCGAGCAGGGCTATGCCGCGGAGGAGGCGGCGATGGGCGGACTCCTCGTCAGCCCGCAGGCGCAGGCGTCCGCATATGCGTTCACCGTCGTCGAGCGTCGCGCGAAGAAGGGCACCGGCGTGCCCGACGTCCAGCCACGGAAGGTGCAGAAGGTCGGCATCGTCGGCGCCGGGTTGATGGCGACGCAGCTCGCGACCCTCTTCCTGCGCCGGCTCGAGGTGCCGGTCGTGCTGCGCGATCTCGAGCAGGAGCGCGTCGACACGGCGCTCGCAACGATCCGCGACGAGGTCGGCGCGAGGAAGCCGTTCCTCGCCACGCTCGTCGACGGCGGCACGGGCTGGGAGCAGTTCGCAGGCTGCGACCTCGTGCTCGAGGCGGTGTTCGAGGAGCTCGCCGTGAAGCAGGCGGTGTTCGGCGAGGTGCGCAAGGTCGCGCCCGAGGCCCTGCTCGTCACCAACACGTCGTCGCTCTCCGTCGAGGAGATGGGCGCCGACGTCGGGCTTCATTTCTTCAACCCTGTCGCGGTGTTGCCGCTCGTCGAGATCGTGCGCACGGCGCAGACGACCGACGAGCAGCTCGCGACCGCATGGGACGTCGTCAAGAGGCTGCGCAAGCGCGGCGTGCTCGTGCAGGATGCGCCCGCCTTCGTCGTCAACCGCGTCCTCACGCGGCTCACGACCGTGCTGATGGACGCGCTCGAGAACGGCAACACGATCGAGGAGACGGACGAGGCGATCCTCTCGCTCGGACTGCCGATGGCACCCTCGGTGCTGTTGCAGATGGTCGGGCCGCGCGTCGCCAACCACGTGCTCGCGACGCTGCACAACGCGTATCCCGATCGCTTTCCGCTCTCGCCGACGCTCGCGAACTACGCCGACGGCAAGGACGAGATCGTCCTCCGCGGCGACGCGCGGCGCACCGTGGAGCAGATTCGCAAGGACGCGCTCGAGGCCGTCGCGGACGAGGTGCGCCACCTGCTCGACGAGGGCGTCGTCGCGGCCGCGGCCGACGTCGACGCGTGCCTGATCCTCGGCGCCGGCTACCCGTTCTTCCTCGGCGGGATCACGAAGCACCTCGACCAGACGGGCATCTCCGAACGGCTCTTCGGCTCGACCCTCGCCGAGTACGGCAAGATGACGGTGTCGTGAACGACAACTGGCGCATCCGCATCGACGTCGGCGACGAGCACGCCGGCGGGTTGATCGACCGCCTCGGCCTCGAGCTGGGGGCGGCTGCCCGCGAGCTCGCGCAGGAGCTCGAGCAGCGCCGTCTCGCCGTCTCGCGCGACGGTGACGAGATCTTCGTCTACGCGGGCTCGCGCGCCGAGGCCGAGCAGGCGCTCGCCGTGGTCCAGGCCGAGCTGACCGAGGCCGGAGTCGAGGCGCGCACGAGCAGCGTCGAGCACTGGCTCGCAGGCGAGGAACGCTGGGACGACGAGCCGCGCGGCGAGACGTGGGAGGACGAGGAGGTCGACCACGGCCACGCGCCCTGGGAGGTCAGGGTCAGCCGCAGCTCCCATCACGAGGCGGAGACGCTCGCCGACCAGCTCGAGCAGGAGGGCTACAAGCCCGTGCGGCGCTGGCACTACCTGATCGTCGGCACCGATTCGAAAGAGGACGCCGACGCGCTCGCAGCCCGCGTGCACGGCGCGGTCGAGCCCGGCGGGGCGCTCGTCTACGAGACGATGCCCGGGAATCCCTTCGCGGTGTTCGGCGGCCTGGGCTCGATTTGACGCCTCCCCCGCCGGGGGAGCTATGCTTCGTTCGCGCGGCTCGCCCAGGGGATTCGTACGGGACTCATCGAGCCAGCGCGCCTCTCAGGTTTGCAGCACACGGATGTGCTGCAGTACATGCCGGAAGCCATTCACCAGCCGACGATTGTCTCGGAGGCGACGGACCCGTTGGCCGCCGCCGCGGTCCACGCAGAAGCGTGGGCGGGCGAGCCATTCCTTCGTAGCGGCGAAGAGCCCGCTCAGGCACTCGCGCCGGGCACGGCACGCCGCCGCGCCCTCGATGACGCCACGGCGGAGATCGAGGCCGGCCGGAAGAGCCCGAGCCCGCAGTGGAAGGTGCACTACGGGCTGATGCTCGGCCTCGAGCGCGTCCTCGCCGCTCCCGAGCCGCGCACCGCCTCCGGCACCGCGCTCCGCCGCCATCAGATCGACGCGCTCGCAGGGATGCTCACCGAGCTGATCGCCGCGAGCCAGCGCAAGGACGAGAACGGGAACGGCTCGGCGCTCGCCGACGTCGACCTCGTGGAGCTCGACGAGGACGAGGAGGACGACGACGAGGACGAGCCGCTCGTCGCCGCCGGGGAAGACGAGGACGACGACGAGGAGCTTGCGCCGGCGCAGGACCCCGGCGCCGCCCGCCGCTACCGCTTCCGCCACCCCACCGCGTCGGGCAAGACGATCGCCGCCGCCGGCTTCGTCGAGGCGGCGCGCACGCTCGGGGTGCTGATCCTCACGCACCGCCGCCTACTCGTCTCGCAGTTCGAGCGCGACCTGACGACGGAGGGCTACGGCGGCCGCTTCACCGCCGCCATCGACCAGGGCAAGGAGCCGTTGCGCGGCGACCCGCTCACGATCCAGACGTACGCGTGGTTCGCACGTCACGTCGACACGATCAGCCGCAGTGCGTACCAGCTCGTGATCTGCGACGAGGCGCACACCGCCCTCGGCGAGAAGACCTCGGCGGCGATCCGCTCGTTCCCGGAGCCGGTGTACATCGGGATGACGGCGACGGAGCAGCTGATCGCGAAGCAGGTCTCGGACGTCTTCCCGGCCTCCGTCGACGACCTGCCGCTGCAGGACGCCGCCCGGCGCGGCCTGATCGCGCCGCTGCGCTGCCTGCGTGTGCCGCCCGTCGCCGCGATCAACTCGGTGCCGATCGTCGGCGGCGACTTCGATCAGGAGATCCTTGCGAAGACACTCGACCACCAGGCGCTGAACCAGGCCGCTGCCAGTCTCTACCGCGATCGCTTCGACAACACGCCGGGGATCGTCTACGCGGCCGGCGTCGACCACGCGTACAACCTCGCGCAGGAGTTCCGCGCGACGGGGATCAAGGCGGAAGCGGTGTCCGGCCGCACGCCACCGGTGCGCCTCGCCGAGACGCTCGCCGCCTACGAGCGCGGCGAGATCAACGTGCTGATCAACGCGCAACTGCTCGCCGAAGGCTGGAATTCGCCGCGCGCGACCGTGTGCATGCATCTCGCGCCGACGGCGTCGAAGCGCGTGTACCAGCAGCGCGTCGGCCGCATCATGCGCATGCACCCACGCAAGGAGGCCGGCATCGTCGTCGATTTCGTGCCGAAGGGCGCGACGCACAACGAGCGTGTCGTCTCGCTGCACTCGCTGCTCGACGCGGACTTCTACCGCGAAGGCGCCCGTGTCACGCCGGCGCCGCGCCGCCGCTCCCAGCGCCGCGCACGCCGCCGCCTGACGCCGGCGCCGTGGCTCGTTCCGGTCACACCGGACGTGCGCCGGCGGATCGCCGTGATCCAGCGCGAGTGGCAGCGCGTCGACCCGCGTTTCCTCGACGACGAGGAGCAGCGCTACTGGGCAACGATCGCCGGCCGCCAGATCCGCTTCGACGAGCGCGCATCCTTCGTGCAGAAGCTCACCGAGGGCCGCGCGAGCAAGGGCGCGCTCGAGCAGTTCCTCGCGACGTGCGCCGCCGAGAACCCGAACCGCAGGCTCCGGACGATGGCACTGCAGGACCGCGTGTCGATGCGCGTCGAGCGCGCCGACTTCGACGACCTCGTCACGCTCATCTCGCAGGCGCCGACGTGGGAGAAGGAGCGGCTCGTGGGGATCCGGATCCTGTTGCGCGCGATCGCAGACGGGAAGCCGGACGCGCCCGACCAGATCCTCGTGCGCTGGACATGGAAGCTCGCGCGCGCGACGCGGAAGGTGCAGGACCGCCGCGCGTCGAGCGAGTACCCCGAGGCGAAGCGACTCCTCGGCGCGCTCGCAAACTCGCGCGGGCACCGGCACGAGGAGAACGCGGCGAAGCTCGTGCGCACCTCGCTCGAGCAGCCGGTCCAGGTCGGAGCGGCACTGCTCGCGTCCGCTGAGGGCTACACGCCGCGCGCGACGAAGCTGATCGACGAGGCGCGGGAGCAGCTCGGAACGCCGCAGGAAGTCGCGCTCGCGCTCTCCGAGAACCTGCCCGCACCGAAGCAGCAGGCGAGCCGCAACCGTCGTCGGCGGCGGCGGAAGAAGAAGGGTGCAGCAGGGGTCGAGGGAGCGGTGGCGACGACGACGGAGCAGCACCAGAACGGCGCGGCGCCGACCGCAGGCGAAGGCGATGCAGCTCCCGAAGCGGCAGCCGACGGCGCCACCAAGGCCCGCCGCAACCGGCGACGGCGCAAGCCGCGTGCGGCGACGAACGGGTCAGGCGAGGCGACCGTCGCGGTCGAGGCACGCGAGATCCCGCCCGCGCCCGATGCCGCCGAAGTACCTCTGATCTAGCTAAGAGGCTGGGCCCGCAGGCCCGGCGCCGCTCTCGTCTTCCTCGTCGCGCTCGCGCAGGTAGCGCGTCAGCTCGGCCGCGAGGGTGTCGCCCGAAGGCAGGTCGTCGGCGACCTCGAGCATGTCGACGCGACGCTCGAGCTCCTCGACATACGTCGCGGTCTCGGCATCGGTGGACACGGCCTCGCTCACCTGCTCGCTGTACTCCTCCGACGCCTGCTCGAGCTCGGCGACGTCGATGTCGATGCGCAGCAGCTCGCCGAAGCGGCGCACGAGCGCGAGCGCGGCGCGCGGGCTCGGCGCGAGCGAGACGTAGTGCGGCACGGCTGCCCACAGGCTGACCGAGGGAATGTCGGCCCGGCGGCAGGCGTCGTGAACGACGCCGACGATGCCTGTGGGCCCTTCGTAGCGAGACGGCTCGAGCCCGAGCTTCTCGACAAGCGCCGGATCCGTCGCGGCCCCGGTCACGGGCGCGGGACGCGTGTGCGGGACGTCGGCGAGCAGCGAGCCGAAGGTGACGAGCAACTCGACCTCGAGCTCCTTTGCAAGCTCGAGCACGAGCCCCGAGAAGGTCTCCCAGCGGAGATTCGGCTCGACGCCGAGCAGGACGACGGCATCGCGATCGGCGCCGGGGATCTCCGCGTGGAAGAACGCGTTCTCCGGCCAGTCGAGCTGACGCGTGACGCCGTCGACGAGCGACACGTGCGGTCGCGTCGCCTGAAAGTCGTAGAAGCCCTCCGGCTCGATCTCGGCGAAGCGCGTCGCCTGCCACTGCTTTGCGAGATAGGCGCCGCCGAGCGAGGCGCCCTGCCCGCCGTCGTTCCAGCCCCGGAACGCCGCCACGAGCACCGGCCGCCGCAAACTCGGCTGAAACGAGACACTGAGCTCCGCCATCGACTCATGGTAGCCGTGAGAAGTGCTGCAGCTTCGCTTCGCTTCGCCTGAAACGCTGCGCGTTTCAGGCGGGGTTATGTACCGCTTCGCGGAGCGGACGCCGGCGGAGCCGGCGTCCTTTTGGCCTGGCGGAGGGCCATCGGGTTGTGCGAGCGCGGCCGGTGGTGGCTTCGCCATCCCCGTCCGCGTGGATCCGCCTCCGCCTAACGCGCCAAAAGGCCGCGTTAGCCTCCGGCCTGGACCGCTGCGGCGAGCGGCGGCTTTAAAGCCTTCTCCGGTTCAACAGGTCCAGGGCCGGAGCGAACGCGAGCGCAGCCGCGTTCGTGGAGGCCGGATGCTC
>Ga0208849_1000220_pt1 | contig 55488 bp, 60 predicted proteins | sample NGESurdeep072012_10_FD_184470 | JGI IMG/M metagenome (GOLD analysis project Ga0208849, IMG submission 184470) | Arctic peat soil microbial communities from Barrow, Alaska - NGEE Surface sample 53-3 deep-072012 (SPAdes) | ecosystem: Environmental > Terrestrial > Soil > Wetlands > Peat ... | reverse complement strand
CGTCAGACGATTCAGTGAACGGCGGCGCCATCCATAGGGTGAATCACAACTCGATTCCCGCGCATAGCCCCCCCCGCACGGGAATTTGCCCCGGTTACGATCGATCCCTCCCCACGACCGCTCGCCAAGGCCGCGATTGACGGCCGGGGCGAGGCGCTATCAAGATCGCGGCCAGAACCGGTTGAGGGAATGATCGACATGGCGGCGCGCGGCGAAATCAAAGGGGGTCGCCTGGGGGGCCGGGTCGCCCTGGTCACCGGCGCGAGCCGGGGCATCGGCGCGGCCATCGCCACGCGCCTGGCCATGGAAGGCGCGAGCGTCGCGGTGTCGGCCCGCACGGCGCGGGACGGCGAGAGCCGCCTTCCCGGCACGCTCGGCGAGACGGTGGCCCACATCCACGCCCTCGGCGGCGCGGCCAAGGCGTTCAAGGCCGATCTCGCCCTGGCGTCGGAACGCGAGCGACTGGTGGACGAGGTCGCCGCCGCCCTCGGCCCGATCGACATCCTGATCAACAACGCCGCCATCACCTGGTTCATTCCGGTCGCCGATTTTCCAGCCAAGCGGCTTTCCCTGATGATGGAGGTCCAGGTCGTCGCGCCTTTTCATCTCTCGCAACTGGTGCTGCCGGCCATGCGCGAGCGCCGCCAGGGGTGGATCGTCAACATCTCCTCCGGCGCGGGTCTTCACCCAAGACCGCCCTATGGACCCGGCCGCGGCGGCACGGTCTATGGCCTGTGCAAGGCGGCGCTGGAGCGGTTCACCACCGGCCTCGCGTCCGAGGTCCAGGCCGACGGGATCGCGGTCAACGTCGTTTCCCCCGGCCTCGTCGATACCCCCGGAGTGGCCGTCCACGGCCTGATCAACGAGAGCACCCGGGACCGGGTGCAGCCGATAAAATACATCGCCGAAGCGGTCTTTCAGCTCGCCTCCGGCGATCCGGCGACGCTCACCGGGCGCATCGCCTACGCCGAGCCGTTCCTGAAGGAACTGGGGCGCGAGCCGGCGGAACTGGCCTGAAGTCGATGACGGACGAGGTCACCGCCGCCCATCGACTGGTCCAGCGCCTGATCGCCCACGGCGTCGATCATGTCTTCTGCGTGCCCGGCGAAAGCTACCTGGCGGTGCTCGACGCCCTGGCCGACGTCAGGGACCAGATACGGGTGATCGCCTGTCGCCATGAAGCCGGCGCCGCCAACATGGCCGAGGCTTACGGCAAACTCACCGGCAGGCCGGGAATCTGCATGGTCACGCGCGGACCGGGCGCGGCGCACGCCGCCGTCGGGGTCCACACCGCCCAGCAGGATTCGACGCCGATGATCCTCTTCGTCGGGCAGGTGGCGCGGGACGACAAGGGGCGTGGCGCGTTCCAGGAGGTCGATTATGCCGCCACCTTCGCCTCGCTCGCCAAGTGGGCGGCCGAGCTGGACCAGCCCCAGCGCACGGCCGAGATCGTCGATCGCGCCTTCGCCACCGCCCGGCAGGGGCGCCGGGGTCCCGTCGTCCTGGCGCTGCCCGAAGATGTGCTGGTCGAGCCCGGCGGCGAGGAGGGACCGTCTCCATCGGCGCCGGCCCGGGCCGGCCTCGATCCGGAGATCCTGGCCGCGATCACCGAACGGCTGTCCCGCGCCGAACGCCCACTCGTCATTCTCGGCGGCAGTGGCTGGACGGCCGGGGCGCTGGAGGCTCTGTCGGGCTGGCTGGCGGCGCACGATCTGCCGGTGGTCCTGTCCTTTCGCCGCAAGGACCTGATCGACAACCATCACCCCTGCTACGCCGGCGACCTGGGGCTGGGCGCCAACCCCAAGCTGATCGAGCGGGTGAAGTCCGCCGACCTCATCCTCTGTCTCGGCGCCCGGCTCGGTGAGAATCCGACCCAGGGCTACTCGCTGTTCACGCGCCAGGAGACCGCCCGGCGCCTGATCCACATCCACCCCGGAGCGGAGGAACTGGGCCGGGTATGGCCGGCGGCGGTGGCCGCCGTCGCCGACGTCGCGCCGGCGGCGCTGGCCCTTTCCGGATTGGCCCTGGGTCGCCGCTGGGAGGCGTGGCGCGCCGGCGCCCATGCCGACTGGGAGAGCTTCACCAGACCCACAGCGGTGGATGCCGACGTCAACCTCTCCGAGGTGGTCGCGCACATGGCCAAGGTGCTTCCCGCCGACGCCATCGTCGCCAACGGGGCCGGCAATTTCGCCGCCTGGCTGCACCGTTTCTATTCGCACCGCGCCTTCGGCACTCAGCTCGCCCCGACCTCAGGCGCCATGGGCTACGGATTTCCCGCCGCCATCGCCGCCAAACTCGTCTTCCCGTCGCGCGAGGTGATCTGCTTCGCCGGCGATGGCGATTTCATGATGACCGCCAATGAACTGGCGACCGCCGTCCAGCATGGCGCCCATGTGGTCACCCTGGTGGTCGATAATGGATCCTACGGCACCATCCGGATGCACCAGGAGCGCGACTATCCCGGCCGGGTGATCGCCACCGACCTGAGGAATCCCGATTTCGCCGCCTTCGCTCGCGCTTTCGGGGCCTGGGGAACCACCGTCGAGCGGACCGCCGACTTTCCCGCCGCCTTTGACGCCGCCCGAACGGCCGGCGCGCCGGCGATCATCCATCTGAAGACCGCGGTTGAGGCGATCGCCCCTGGCCGCACGCTTGCCGGCCTTCGCGCCAGTCGAGGCTAGACTTCGTCGCGCCGGCCGAACGCCTCAGCGCCGGCCGCCGTGCCCTCCCCGGCCGCCGCCGAAGGAATGCCCGCCGCCGAACGAGCGACCGCCGCCGAATGAGCGACCACCGCGGTAATATCCGTGGCCTCCGCCATAATATCCCCGGCCACCGCCGTAGTATCCCCGCCCACCGTAGCCGAAGCCGCCGCCATAGTAACCGCCGCCGTACCACGCCGGTCCGCCGTAGAACACCGGTGGGCCGCCATAGTAGACCTCAGCCGGCGGGGCCGCCTCTTGGTAGGCGACCTCGTAGGGTGGGGGCGAGACATAGCGCGGATGTCGGTAGGCGATCCGGCTGACGACGTGATGGTGATGATGATGGCGATGGGCGACGGGGCAGCCACAGCGCGAAGTGGCCGCCGCGGCGGGGGCGGCCGCCATTGCCAGGCCGGCGACCAGGGTCGCGCCCGCCAGGACCGAAGAGATCGGTAACCTCATTTTGGGACCTCGTCATTCAGCGCCCGGCTCGACCGCCAGGCGGCGTTGTCAACACTTGATTAATCATCCTGCGACGGGCGCCATGAACGTCGCCTGAACGGATGAAGGCGCGGCGACGATGGTCGGTCGCGGTTGGAAACCAAGCCGTAACCGGTGGTGGACTAACCTCGCGTCATGGCACAGCCGGCGAAATCGTTCAGCGTCGCGGACGAGCCGAGGCGGGCTCCCCGGTCACGCACCCGCCTGGCGGCGAAAATCATCTTCGGCGAGGCGATGCGGATCGTCGAATGCGTGGTCCGCGACTGGTCGGACCTCGGCGTCAAGATCGAAATGCCCGTGGCGGCCGATCTGCCCGAGCGGCTCTGGCTGCTCGATCAACGCTTTCCGCTCGCTCATGAGGTTCGGCTCATCTGGCGGCGCGGGCGATTCGCCGGCCTGGAACTGGCCGACGCGATCGACCATCACGACGCCCATCCCCACGTCCGGGTGTTGCGCCGCCTGCGCCGCGCCTGAGGTTTCGGGCCGACGGGACGCCGATCAGTTCCGAGCCGATCCGGCCAGGCGCGCGGTTTCATCGTCCTCCACCCTCACGCCAGCCCACCGCGACACCGCCTCCAGAAGATCGGCCGGCACGATCGGCTTGGCGAGATGGTCGTTCATCCCCGCCGCGCCGCTGGCCGTGACATGCTCGGGGAGCACATTGGCGCTGAGCGCGACGATCGGCGTCAGCCGATTCGCCGAGGCCAGGGCGCGGATCGACTTCGCCGAGGCGTAGCCGTCCATCCCCGGCATCTGCAGGTCCATGAGGATCAGGTCGAATGGGGGGCCGAGGGCGGCGGCGATGGCGTCGGCCCCGCTGGCGGCTTCCTCGACGAAATGTCCGGCCGCGTCGAGGATGGCGCGCACCAGCATTCTGTTCACGGCCAGGTCATCGACGACGAGAACACGCGCCGGACGCGCGTCTCCTCGCGGTGCGGTTCGCGCGGCGCCCGCGGCCACGGCGCCGCGGGCAGCCGGTGTGGCGGCGATCCAGACTTCGAAAGTCGAGCCGGCGCCGACAGTCGAGGCGACACCGATACCACCGCCCATCAGTTCCGCCAGGGCCTTGCTGATCGACAGGCCGAGGCCGGTGCCGCCGTGGCGGCGGCTGACCGAGCCATCGACCTGGGAAAACCGTTGAAACAGGCGGTCCAGCTTGTCGTCCGCGATCCCCGCGCCGGTGTCGGTCACCGCCACGCGGAGCTGGTCGCGCCGGACGTCGAACGCCGCCGTGACACCGATCACGCCACGATCGGTGAATTTGATCGCGTTGCCGAGGAGATTGGCGAGAATCTGCCCCAGCCTGGCCCTGTCGGCGCGCAGGAAGGCAGGCATCGACCCGTCGATGTCGAGTTGGAGATCGAGACCCTTGGCGGTCGCCCGCTCGGTGAACATCGCCAGGGTGTCTTCGAAAAACGGCCGCGCTTCGAAGGGCTGAGCGTCGAGATCGACCTGGCCCGCTTCCAGCTTGGAGAAGTCGAGGATGTCGTTGACCACCGCGAGCAGGGCTTGTCCGCTGTTGACGATGCGTCGAACGTGAGACTTGGCGACCTCAGGCAGGGCGTCCATCCCGTCGAGCAGGCCGGAGAATCCGATCACGCCGGTGAGGGGGGTGCGAATTTCGTGGCTCATGTTGGCGAGGAACTCGGCCTTGGCCTCGGCCGCCGCCTCGGCGCGATGCTTGGCCTCGATGAGATCGTCCTCGAGCCGGCGGCGCGAGGTGACATCGCGAAAACTGGTGACCGCCGACGTCGGGGCGCCGTCCGCATCGCGCAGGACGGTAGGATTGCCTTCCAGCCAGATGTAGCGGCCGTCCCCGGCGAGGAACCGGTACTCGCGGCGCACGGATGCATCGACCGGCGCGCCGCTGAACAGCCCGCCGATGATCGCGATCGCCCGCTCGCGATCGTCCGGATGGACGAATTCGAAGGTCTTTCGCCCAACCACCTGCTCGGGCGTGTAGCCGAGCGAGGCCGCCGACGGCGAGGCGTAGAGGATGGTTCCGTCGAGTGCGATCCACACGATGACGTCGGTGGAATGATCGGCGAGCAGGCGGAAGCGGGATTCGCTGGCGCGCAACGCCTGCTCGCGGTTCCATGCCTCGGTCACGTCCATCGAGGCGCCGAACACGGTCACGACCTCTCCGGCCGCGTCGCGCTCCGCGGCGCCGTTGGCGGTGATACGGCGGATCTGGCCATCGGGCCGGGTGATCCGGGACTCGAACGAGAACGGCGTCCCGCCGGCCATCGCCTCGGTGACCTTGCGCGCCACCGTGGCGCGGTCTTCGTCGCCGTGGAGCGCCAACATGCCATCCATGCCGGGAGTCCCGTCGGACGGGTCGAGCCCATAGATTCGGCGGACGCCGGCGGACAGGGTGAATTCCCGGCTGCGCGCATCCAGGCGCCAGTGACCGACCCCGGCCAGCGCCTCGGCCATCTGCGCGATGCGGTGGGCGTCCTCGATCTGGCGGGCGGACTCCTCGGTCCGGTCGGACGCCTCGACAAGCCGGCGCCGATTTTGGGTCAGGTCCTTCTGGACCATTCTGAACACCCAGGCGACGATGCATGGGCTGGCCAGCAGGGTCACCACCTCGGGGATCCGGCCCTGTTCGATCCGCATCGCGGCGGCGGCGCCTTGGACCAGCGCCATGGACAGCACGGGTGGGACAAGGTTGAGCAGCAGACGCCTCGGGTTGGCGTATTCCCGCGCCAGAATCTGAAACATGATCACCCCGTAGAGTGTCACTCCGAAGGTCTGCGCGACGCCGGTGTAGAAGAGCACGAACCACAGCGCGGCGATCGAGTACCCGACGCTCGAGAGCCACGAAAACACGCTGCCTGCCTGGCCACCCCCGCGCGCCGGCGCCCGTGGCGATCGCAGCCAGCGCTGCGCCGCGGCGATCAGGGCGACCATCACCGCGAGCCAAACAGTCGGAAGCGGCAAGCCGGCGAAAGGGACCGCCGCGAGGAACACCAGCAGCGGCAGGATCAACCCCGATGGGCCGCCGATCCAGCGGTGTGGCGATCCCTCCCGGAGATTCGCCGGCGACCGAGCCATCCGGACATCGCGCCAATGCGGGCCGCGCTTCGCGACGCGGCGGGTCTCAAGCAACATGAACGGCGCCCTTGATGGGTGACGATCATCGCCGTCACGGCTGAAGAAAGGATTGAAGACGGATTGCGTCACGAGGCCCGGGACGACCTCTTGGGACGCGGCTATTCCCGTCGCGGCCTGGCGCGCATCGCGCCGGTGTTCAGCTTCGGCGCGGCGGCGGCCAGCGCCGGCCGCCCAGCCTGGGCCGCCGCCGGCGTTCCCGACCACCGGGCTGGACGACGGTCAGACGGCGATTTTCAGGGGCGTCCCGAGGTGGGCGGGATCGGGTTCCAGCACCTCGAACTCCACGTCGCGCAGCCGGACGGGCTCGCCACATTTCGAGCAGGTGACGGCCGGCTCGAGGGCATGGCCACCGTTGCCGTGCCGCAGCAGCAGGGGCGGCCCTTCTGGAGAGAGGTAGTATTTGTCGCCCCATTGGAGAAGCATGAGGAGAATCGGGTAGTAATCTATCCCCTTCTCGGTCAGCCGGTACTCGTGCCTCCGGGGGACGGCGCTGTATTCGTGCAGCCGCAGGACGCCCTTTTCCACCAGCCATGACAGGCGTTCGGAGAGGATGTTTGTGGCCATCGCCGTGTCGCGCCGGATCTCGTCGAACTTTCGCAGGCCGGTGAAGATCGACCGCAATACGAGGCTCGCCCAGCGATCGCCGGTGATTTGCGCGACCTCGTCCATCAGGGCGCTCGCGTCGGGCCGCTCGGAGGCGGCGCTGCGCTGCTGGCGTCTGCGGCTGTAGCGCACGGCCATCCACCCCACCCCGGGTCCCTCGGTCCAGTCGACGTCGCGAGCGCTGATCTGCGTCTTGCAGTGCAGGCAGGTGGGCGTGGGCTCGAAGATCTGGCCGCAGGGCCGGTGGCGCAGGCGAATTTCGAGCTTGCCCGCCCTGGGCGACCAACGTCGTTCCCAGCGCAGCATCATCAGTGCGGTCCAATAGAGATCGCGCCCCTTCTTGGTCATCCGGTATTCGTGTCGCGGTGGCTTATCGCTGTATGGCGTCTTGTCCAGGATTCCCGCGGTCACCAGGCGCTTGAGGCGATTGCTGAGCAGGGTCGGCAGCAAGTCGCTGCGCGCGCGGATATCGTCGAAGCGCCGGGCGCCGATCCAGCTGGCCTCGAGAATGAGAAGGGTCGAGGTGTCGCCGACCACCTCCAGCGCCCGCCAGATCGAACACGTCCGTATGAGCTCGGCTTCAGCCATGGCTCCCATCTTGGCGCGTGACCGCGTTCGGCGCCAGAGTCGTCGATCGGCGGCCTTTGCGCAAGCCGGTTGATAGCCCGCGGGCACAGGGGGATGAGAAATGGCGAATTTGCGCGGATCCGGCCGGATCGTCATCGTCATCGTCACGGGCGCGGGCAAGGACCTGGGCCGCGCCCATGCGCTTCGCCTGGCGCTCGCCGGGGCCGCGGTGGTGGTCAACAATCGCTGGAGCGATCGCTCGCAGCCCTTGAGCGCCGAAATCGTGGCGGCCGAGATCGCCGCGTTCATGTCCGAGGGCGGCCACGGCGAGGTTTGCGCATCGTCAGGGTGAAACGGGTTGTCAGCGCCTGTGTGACTTGTATAAAGAAACCTACGTCTTCGGCGCATTGAAAGTCGCCGGGCGGAGGAAGCCATGATCCAGCACCTCGCCGGGGCCACCGCCCCCGTCTTCAGCCTCGTCGCGGGAATCTGAGGATGTCTTCCGACCGCCGCACGATCATCGCCGGGGCGCTGGCGGTGGCCGGCGCCGGCCTGGCGCAGCCCTTGAGAGCCGGGGCCAGCCCGGCGCCGTCGTCAACGGAGAAACCCATGACCGCCCGATTCGGGATCTACCAGAGCGTCATCGCGGCCTGGAAAGCCAAGGATATCGACGCCGTGCTCTCGCACATGAGCGACGACATCGTCTGGCACTACGCGGCGGCGATCTCACCCCCGCTGATCGGCAAGGGGCCGGCGCGCAAGTTCATGGAGGATTTCGCGGCTCGGATCGGCGAGGTCCGCTGGCGGGTGTTCGACTACGCCGAGGCCGGCGACCGCCTGTTCGTCGAAGGGGTTGATGAATATTTCGGCAAGGACGGGGTGCGGGTGGCCACGCCCTACGCCGGCGTGCTCGATTTCCGGGGCGACCTGATCACCGGCTGGCGGGATTACTTCGACGCCGGCGGCTCGGCCGCCATGCGGGCCGGCGGCAAGGCCCCGGCCCAGGTCGAGGAGCTGATCGCCAGGCCGGCCATAGGTTGAGCCGTTCGAGCGGTGCATATTGCATGCTTTCATAAACGGACCTACTGATGGTCGAGACCGCGTGAACGGGTCGGGGAGGCCTACGTCGCGATGAAGATAGAAGGCAGTGTCGCCCTGGTCACCGGAGGCAACCGCGGCATCGGTGAAGCCTTCGTGCGGGCTTTCCTGGAGGCTGGCGCCCGGCGGGTCTATGTCGGCACCAGGGAGGTCGCCAACGCCGCCCACCTCGTCGCCGAGGCGCCCGACCGCGTGGTCGCCATCGAACTCGATGTAACCAATCCCGATCAGGTCGCCGCCGCCGCGCGGCGCTGCGACGACGTCAGCATCCTGGTCAACAACGCCGGCCAATTCTCGATGAAGCGGCTGATCGACGCTCCCGACATGGCGGGGGCGCGGGCCGAGATGGAAACCAACTATTTCGCGCCGCTGGCCATGTGCCGCGCCTTCGCCCCGGTCCTCGGCCGCAATGCCGAGAGCGCCATCGCCAATGTCCTGTCCGCCGGCGGCATCGTCGCGGTGCCGGGCATGGGCGGCTACAGCCCCTCGAAGTTCGCGGCTCGGGCCATGTCGATCTGCATTCGCGCCGAACTCGCCGCCCAGAACACCAGCGTCACGGCTCTCATCGTCGGTTCGGTGGATACGCGCATGGCCAGCCACGTCGAGGGCTTCAAGGAACCGCCCTCGACGATCGCGGCGGCCGGCCTGAAGGCCATCGCCAAGGGCGCCGATGAGGTGGACACCGATTTCATGGCCGTCGATGTGCGCGCCAACCTCTCCCGCGATCCCAAGGCGCTCGAGCTGCAGATGCGCCGCTCGCTCAGCGGCGAGCGGGTGACCACGGGGCGGCGATGAATTCCGATCAATCTGGGGAGACGTGCGCGTGAACGATCATGAGTTTCTGGACTTCGCCGACCGCTTCGTGGGCGCCATCCAGGTCGGCGACGTGCCGGCGGTGCGGGCCTGCTATGCCCCCGGCGCCAAGATCTGGCACAATACCGACAATATCGAGCAGACCGTCGATCAGAACGTCAAGGTCCTGGAGTGGTTCATCGAGACTCTCCCCGATCGCAACTACCGGGTTCTCCGCCGAGAACCGCTGAAGGACGGCTTCCTTCAGCAGCATGTGCTGGAGGCGACCCTGCCGGATGGCCGGAAATGGAAGATGTCGGCCTGCGTGGTCGTCAAGATGGAGAACGGCCTGATCACCCGCCTGGATGAATACCTCGATTCCGCCGAGGGCAAGCCGTTGCGGGAATTCGGCCGGTAGAGCGCGGACACAAGGGGCTCCGCGCCGTGATCGCCATCGCCCAGATACTCGCGATCAACGCACTGGCCCTGATCGCTGTCTTTGTGGCCCTGTGGCTGGTCTGCGTACGGATCAAGGACGTCACCATCGTCGACAGCTTCTGGGCGCTGGGCATGGTGATCATGGCCGCGACGACCTTCGCGCAGGCCGAGGGTCCGCTGGCCAGAAAGGCGCTGTTGCTGGGGCTCTGCGCCCTCTGGGGCCTTCGCCTGGGGGGCTATCTCATCTGGCGCTGGCGCGATCATGGCCCCGATCGGCGATATCGGTCGCTGCTCGGCAAGGCCCAGAACCATAAAGGGTGGAGCTTCGCCAAGGCCTCGCTGCTGCTGGTCTTCGCCACCCAGGCGCCGCTGCTGTTCATCGTCAGCCTGCCGGTCCAGCTTGGACAAATGGCCCCGTCGCCCGCCGCGCTCGGACCGCTCGCCTTGATCGGCGCCGGGGTCTGTCTCTTCGGCGTCGCGTTCGAAAGCCTGGGCGACTGGCAGCTGACCCGCTTCCGCAAGAATCCCGCCAGCGGGGGAAAGGTTCTCGATACCGGTCTCTGGCGCTTCACCCGCCATCCCAACTACTTCGGCGACGCCTGCGCGTGGTGGGGCCTCTGGCTGATCGCCGCTGAGACCGGGCCGGGCCTGTGGGCGGCCCCGGGACCCCTGTTGCTTACCTGGACGCTGATGAAATGGAGCGGAGCGCCGACCGTCGAGGGCCGGCTGCGTAAGACCCGCCCGGACTACGCCGACTACGTCCGGCGGACTTCCGGTTTCGTGCCCTGGCCGCCCAGGGGCGCGGCGGCCCTCTGAGGCGTCATGTATCTCACGCCGCGCACGCGCATCGACGACTATGTCGCCAGGGGATGGTGGGGCGAACTGACCGTCGATGATCTCACCCAGCGCAATCGCCGGGAGGTTCCGGATCGCGAGGCGCTGATCGATCCGATCAACCGAGCGGCGCTCGATGGCCATCCGCCGCGCCGCCTGACCTGGAGCGAGGTTGGCCTGGAGACCGACCGCCTGGCCGCCGCGCTCATCGAGCTGGGCCTTGGGAAGGACGACATCATCGTCGTCCAGATCCCCAATGTCGCCGAACTGGTGCTGGTATTTCTCGCCTGCGCCCGCCTGGGGGCCATTTTCTGTCCGGTGGTCACCCAGTATCGTCGGCACGAGCTCGGCTACATCCTCGACCTCGTCAAGCCGGCGGCGGTGATCACCCTGGCGCGCTTCGCGGGCTTCGATCATGCCGGGATGATGCTGGATCTGCGACCGGAAGAGACGGCCTGGCCGGTGCTGGTCCTGGGCGGCGGCGCGCCGGCCGGCGCGATCGACCTCGACGCCGCCATCGCCGCCGCTGATCCGGCCGCCGCCGCCGCCACCCACGACGCCGATCCCGTCCTGGCCGGAGAGGTGCTGACGATCTGCTGGACCTCCGGCACCGAGTCGCGGCCCAAGGGCGTGCCACGTGATCACAACCATTGGATCGTCAACGCCAGGGTGATCACCGAGGCCTCCGATCTGCGCGACGGCGAGGTGATGCTCAACCCCTTTCCGTTGGTCAACATCGGCTCGATCGGCGGCCTGGTCATGCCCTGGCTTTGGCGGCGCGGCGCGCTTGTGCTCCATCACCCTTTCGACCTCGGGGTGTTTCTCGAGCAGATCAAGCGCGAGGGGGTGAACTACACCATCGCCCCGCCCGCCATACTCACCGCCATCCTGAAGAACCCGCGGTTGCGGGCCGTGGCCGACCTCTCCTCTCTGCGCGCGATCGGCTCCGGCTCGGCGCCCCTCACGACATGGATGGTCGAGGGCCTGGCGCGCGAGCATGGCGTGCAGGTGTGCAACTTCTTCGGCTCCAACGAGGGGACATCGCTCTACAGCAGCCAGGTCGAAACGCCCGATCCCGCCGACCGCGCGCACTACTTCCCCCGCTTCGGGGCCGAAGGCGTGAGTTGGGCCAGCAGCGCCTCGAAGAAGATCCGCACCCGGCTTGTCGATCCCAATAGCGAGGCCGAGATCACCCAGCCGGGCCGCCCCGGCGAACTGCGGATTGACGGGGCCAGTGTGTTCGCCGGCTATTTCCGATCCGAGGCGCTCACCCGCGAGGCCTTCGACGCCCGGGGATTCTTCAAGACTGGCGACCTTTTCGAGATCGCCGGAGACGGCCCCCTGGCGAGGTTCTACCGCTTCGTCGGCCGCTGCAAGGAGATCATCGTGCGCGGCGGCGTCAACATCTCGCCGGCCGAACTCGATGACCTGCTGGCCGGCCATCCCGATTTCCGCGAAGCGGCGGTGGTCGGCATTCCCGACGACGATCTGGGCGAGCGCATGTGCCTGGCGGTCGTCCCCGTCGAGGGACGCGCGCCATCCCTGGCCGATGTCTGCGCCTGGCTGAGGGAGCGGGGCGTGGCGGTCTTCAAGCTCCCCGAACGCCTGGTGATCGTCGAGACCTTGCCGCGCAGCGCCATGAACAAGGTTCTCCGCAACGACCTGCGTCGCCAGGTGCTGACCGCCCTGGGCGCGACCGACTAGTCCTACAGCGTCAGAAGGGGGGACTGCATTGACTTCGCCGACCTGACGCCGTCGCTCTTTTCGGAGCGCGGGCTTCCAGCCCGCTTTTTCCTTGAGCAAGCCGGCGACGCTCGCCGAGTAGACCAGGAAGAGGGGACGCGGGTAGACGAAAGAGCGGGCTGGAAGCCCGGGCTACGGTCATGGCGCGACCGACTAGTCCACCGCCCCCAGGGCGCCCTCGCGGATGAAGCGGCGGTCGGCCCAGCAGGCGTGGGTGCCGCTGCACAGCTTGTGGGGCAGGGCGATGCGGCAGATCGGGCCGTCCTGAATCCGCCGGGCGTCGAGGATCACGCACTCCGAGCGGCCGGCGTTCTCGTCGATGATGAAGCTGATCAGATAGCCGTCGTCCTCGGCCACGGCGTCGGCGCGAGGGGCGAAGGGCGCCTCGCTGGCGTACTGGCCGGGGCCAAGCAAGTACTCCCAGCTCTCGCCGGTCTCCAGATCATTCTTGATCAGGCCGGTGAACAGGAACCAGCCGGGCTTGGTGACGGTGGAATAGACGTAGCGGTATTTCCGGCCGGCGTAGCGCTGGTTGATCATGCCGAATTCCATCAGGCGCTCGTCGAGGTGCGCCTCGGTGGTGGTTCCGTCGGAGAGGTTGAAGCGCCAGCGGTGCAGCTTGGGGCGGAAGGCCTCCTGGTCGAGGAAGGCCATCATGTGCTCAAAGCCGGCCGGCGCGTCCTTGGCCGGGCGCGGGGTGGGATTTTCCTGGAAATAGCCGTCGAGGATGATCTCGTCGCCTTCCTCGTAGGCATTGAGCCAGTGCAGGACATAGGTCGGAGCGGCCTCGAACCAGCGGACGTCCTCCGTCCGTCCATGGCGCGGCACGATGGCGAAGCGCGACGGCTGGTCGTGCATCCGCACCGCATGGATGTCGCGCTTGAGCAGGGCGGCATCCCAGAACACCGGCATGTCGTTCAAGATCGAATAGTGCTGCGAGAAGGCCATGTCGTGCGGCAGGCGGGGTCCTGGCAGCGGCACGGCGATATAGGTCGTCAGGTGGTTATGACGATCGACGACGCCGTAGTGCATGTAGGGCGCGTGCTTGGAATAGTTGAAGAACATCAGCTCGCCGGTGGCCTCGTCCACCTTGGGATGGGCCGAGATGCCATCGATCGGCGTCCAGCTCTCGATCCCCCGCGGCTCCAGCGTCTCGGCGTCGAGGCGGTAGCCCTCGCCGCACTGATAGAAGGTCGACAGCGCCCGCCCGGCATGGACGACGACGTCGGTGCTCGACGAATCCTTCAGCGATCCGTGGGCGCAGAAGCCCGGGCGCCTGGCCAGCGTCACCGGATCGGCGAGGCCGCCCCACAGGGACCCGCCGGCCTCCTGCTCGGCCTCGAAGCCGCGGGTGCGCACGAAGCGGTTGCGGTAGGAAGCCTTGCCGTCCTTGAAGTCGATCAGGTGGATCATCCCGTCGCCGTCGAAGGGATGGAAGCGGCCGAGCGGCTGGTGGACCTGGTTTTCGGTGTTGCGCAGATAGACCCCGTCGAGATCAGCCGGGATCGATCCCTCCAGCACCTCAAGTTCGGTGGCGTCGACCTCCTCGCGCAGCGGCGTCCAGGCGCCATTGAGATAGGGATGGTTGCTGGGCAGGAGGGTGATGTTCACCTCGGGCAGCCGCTCGATCTTCACTTCGCTTCATCCTCGCGCCAGCGCGACTTCGCGCCCCTGACCGATAGATCACATAGTCTTATTATGCAAGCTTGGCGGTTGACCCCGGAGTGGTGTAACCACGCGGCAATCGCGATGGGCGGGGAGGATGGCGATGATCTGGCATCTGGCGGCGCTGTGGGAGGCGATCGCCGACGCGGTTCCGGGCGAGGTCGCGCTGATCAACGGGGCGGTCAAACGCTCCTGGGCCGACTACGATCGCCGCGCCGCGCGCCTGGCCACCGCTCTGGCGGCGGCGGGCCTCGGGCGCGACGCCAAGGTCGCCGTCTATGGCCTCAATTCCAATGAATTTCTCGAGGCCCACTTCGCGGTCTTCAAGGTCCGCGGCGTGCCGATCAACGTCAACTACCGCTATTCGGAAGCCGAGCTGATCTATCTGTTCGACAACGCCGATGTAGAGGCGGTGGTCTTCGACGCCCAGTTCGGCGAGCGGTTGGGCGCGATCCTGCCCCGCCTGCCCAAGGTCCGCCTGACCATCGAGATCGACGACGGCTCGGGAAGCCATCTGGAAACCGCGGCGCTCTACGAGGCGCTCATCGCCGCCCACCCGCCCATGGCGCGCGCGTCCTACGACGAAGACGACGTCTACATGCTCTACACCGGCGGCACGACCGGGATGCCCAAGGGGGTGATGTACCCCCACAGCGCCATCTCCCAGGCGCTGATGATCGGCTACGATCTGCGCGGCGAGGCGCGGCCGACCACTCCCGCCGCCCTGGCCGAGGCCGTCCGGCGCCGGCGGGACGCCGCGGCCTTGCCGGTCAGTCTGGCGGCCAGTCCGCTGATGCATGGCACGGGTCTGTGGGGCGGGGCCTTCGTCGCCCACAATCTCGGCGGCGCGGCGGTGACCATCCGTTCGGCCCGCTTCGACGCCGACGAACTCTGGCGGGCGGTCGAACGGGAGCGGATCAGCGACATGGCCATTGTCGGCGATGTCTTCGCCAGACCCATGCTCGCCGCCTTGCGCGCCGCGAGCGCCGCGGGGCGTCCCTACGATGTCACCTCGCTCAGGATGATGTTTTCCTCCGGTGTGATGTTCACCCGCGAGGTCAAGCAGGGCCTGCTCGAATTCATCGACATGAACATTCTCGATTCGATGGGCGCCACCGAAGGCGGCATGGCGACCTCGATCGTCAATCGCGCGACGCCGGCGGCGCTCACCGCGGTGTTCCAGAAAAACCCCACCACCAAGGTGTTCGACGCCGACGACAGGGAGATCCAGCCCGGGTCCGACGAGACCGGCATGGTCGCCAACGGCGGCGCCGCGCCGATCGGCTACTACAAAGATCCGGCCAAGAGCGCCGCCACCTTCCGGGTTATCGACGGCCACCGCTACAGCTTCCCCGGCGACTTCGCCAAGGTCGCCGCCGATGGGACCCTGATCCTGCTGGGCCGGGGATCGTCGTGCATCAACACCGGCGGCGAAAAGGTCTATCCCGAGGAGGTCGAGGAGGCGCTGAAGGCCCACCCCGACGTCGAGGACTGCCTGGTGGTCGGCGTCCCCGATGACCGCTTCGGCGAGCGGGTGACGGCGGTGCTGTCGGCGAGGTCCGGCCGGGCCATCGACACCGCCGCGGTGCTCGACCTCGCCCGCCTCGGCCTCGCCGGCTACAAGGTCCCCAAAGCCGTCGTCCTGGTCGATGAGGTAAGGCGCCTTCCCAACGGCAAGGCCGACATTACATGGGCCAAGGCGGTGGCGCGGGAAGCGGTTGGCTGAGGAGGCCGCGCGCCGCCCTCACGCCGCCCGCTCACCCTTCGGCGGCCAGGGCACGAAGGCGCTGGTGCGGCGGACATAGGCTTCGTAGTTGGGGTTCTTCTTGCCGAGGCGCCGCTCCAGGAGGTTGGCGCCCATCGGACCCATGATCAGATAGCTCAGCGCCAGAGGCGCGGCGATGGTGATCAACGCCCAGGGGCCGGTGTCGAGGGCCATCAGGAAAAACCCCCACTGCACCAGCATCTCGGCGAAATAGTTGGGATGGCGGGAGTAGCGCCAGAGGCCACGGTCCATGACCTCGGCGCGCGAGGCGCGATGCTTGCGGAAGCTTCCCATCTGCCAGTCGGCCGCCGTCTCGATGGCGACGCCCACGGCGAGCATGACGATGGCGATCCAGGCGGCGGGACCCAGCCTCGCCGGGCCCGGCGAGACGATGGCGACCAGCAGCGGCAGGGTGCAGAGCACCATGGCCCCGCCCTGGAAGAGGAAGATGGCCCGCAGGGAGTGCCAGAGATAGCTCTGACCCTTCTCGGTGATGTGCCGTCGCAGGCGGGCGTAGCGGGCGTCTTCGGCGCCGAAGTTGCGGCTGCCGATATAGAGGCCCAGCCGCACGCCCCAGAGGGTCGCGAAGGCCAGCGTGATGGTCGCGCGGGGATCGGCGCCCTTGCCGGTCAGATAGAAGATCCAGGCCATCGCCGCGCAGCCGAACCCCCAGAAGACATCGACGATGCTGGTGTCCTTCAGCGCGATGCTGGCGAGCCACAGGGCAGCGACAAAGAACGCGGCGACGAAGACTGCCCCATGGGTGAAGGCCGCGCCGTAGGTCGTCCAGATCTCAGCCATGACTCGCCCTCCCAAGCGTGGTCAGCGAACGCCGAAGCGCTCCTTCTTCACGGTGATCCCGGCCGCCTCGCGGTCCCAGGTGTCGGCGGTCACGCCCTCGGTCCGCAGCAGCGGTTTGAGGACCTTGTTGGTCGGTGTCAGCGGCAGGGCCTCCATCACCCGCACGTAGCGGGGGGTCATGAAGTGGGCCATGCGGGGTCCAAGGAAGGCGACCAGCTCGGCCGGGTCGAGGGCCGCCCCAGGTTTGGTGGTCAGGCAGACCAGGATCTCCTCCTCGCCGTATTCCGAGTCGATCCCGACGGCGGCGGCCGCGAGAACCGCCGGGTGGGCCTGGATCTCGGCCTCGACTTCCATGGAGGAGACGTTCTCGCCCCGTCGGCGGATGGTGTCCTTCAGCCGATCGACGAAATAGTATTCGCCGTCCTCGCCCTGGCGGAAGGCGTCGCCGGTGTGGAACCAGCCGTTGCGCCACACCCGGGCGGTGGCTTCCGGCATGTTCAGATACCCCGGCGTGATCGCCCACGGCAGGTCGGTGCGGACGATCAGTTCGCCCACGGCGCCTCGCGCCACCTCGATGTCGGCGCCATCGACGATCCGCACCTCGACGCCTGTGCGCGGCGTCCCGCAGCCCTTCTCTTTCTCGCCGCGCACCGCCGTCACCAGGGGTACGGAAACCTCCGACATGTTGAAGCCGGAGTGCCAGCCGAAGTCGAAGCGCCGGGCGAAGGCGATGGTCTTGGGCGCGATCGGGGTCATGCACACCCAGCGCAGGGGATTGTCGGCGTCGTCCGGTTGGGGCTCGGCCTTGAGCAGGAACTCGGCCATCGCCCCGATCAGGCCGGCGGTGGTGGTCGAGCCGGTGTCGCGCAGATCCCGCCAGAAGTTCTGGGTGCTGAAGCCTTCGCGCAGGGCCAGCGACGCGCCGGCCGAGAGCACGCCATAGAGCGATGACGTGCCCGAGACGTGGAACATCGGCAGGTTGATCAGCATGCGGTCGTCGGCGGTCATGTAGCCGTAGGTGCAGCGCCCGGTGGTCCAGATCTGCAGATAGGTCTGCAGCACGCCCTTGGACGGCCCGGTGGTGCCGGAGGTGTAGATCACCCCCCAGATCTCCCACGGCTCGATCGGCGCGTCATCTTCGAGCGAGGCGCCGTCGCCGTCGAGGTCCGAAAAAGGCAGGGCGGTCAGGCCCTCGGGCGCGCCGGCGGCGTCGCCATCGACGATCAGGCGCGTGACGCCGGCCAGATCGACGCCGGCCAGGCGATCGACCAGCTGGGCGTGCGCGATCAGCAGGCTCGCTCCGGTGTTGGCCAGGACATGCTCCAGGAGCCGGCCACGATAGGCGGTGTTGATCGGCGCGAAGACGGCGCCCAGGTAGTTAAGCCCGAACCAGACTCTGACCGCGCTCTGGCCATTGGGCAGCCAGACCGAAACCAGGTCGCCGCGCTTCACGCCGAGGTCCCGAAAGGCGGCGGCGGTGTCGCGCGCGATCCGCCGCGCCTGGCCATAGGTCCAGACTGTCCCGTCCTCGAAGAGCGCGAAGATCCGATCGGGGTGCGCCTCCGCCGCCCGGTCCAGCGCATGACGCAGCACGCACTGATCCCGCGTCGGCATGGCCGGATCGAACCACGGCGGATTTATCGCTTGCGTAACCAAACTCACCCGCGAGGATAGAGCCCCCGACGCGCCGCCTGTCAACGCCCTGGCCGAGCCCGCGACGAATGTGGCCGCCATTCCGCGTCGAGACCGGTGTAGTCGGCGCTGAACCACCGAGGATAGCCGTGAATGGTCTGGCCGCCATCGGCCAACACCTCGGCGCCGGTTATGAACCCTGCTTCGTCACTGCAAAGGAAGACAACCAGCGCGGCGATGTCCCGTGGCGCCCCAAGCCGCCCCACCGGCGTCTCGGCCAGGACATCGTCGCGAACGTCCTGATCGGCGATGAGGGATCTGGTCATGGCGGTTTCAATGACGCCGGGCATGATCAGGTTGACTCGTATGCGATGGACTCCCAGTTCCGATGCCAGGCTTCTGGCGAGCATCCGCAGACCGGCCTTTGAGGCGGCGTAGGCGCCCAGCAGATCGCAGGGGTGAGCGGCGGCCGTCGAGGCGTTGATCACGATGGCCCCGCCCTCACCCCCCGCCGCCATCAGTCGCGCGGCCCCCTGGGCGATCAGGAACCCGCCGTTGAGGTTGACGTCGATGTGTCGCTTCCACTGTTCGAAGGGCATGTCGATCAGCGCGCCGTAGCGGCCGTAGCCGGCGTTGACGAAGGCGAAGTCGAGGCGGCCAAGGCGTGATTTGATGGCGGCGAACAGGGCGGCCGTGTCGCCCGGGTCGGTCTGATCGCACGCGAACGTCTCCACGGTGGCCCCATCCGCGCGAACCGAGGCGGCGACGCCGTCAAGGGCCTCGGCTCGACGATCGGTGATCGCCAGCCGCGCCCCGGCGCGCGCGAACGCCGTCGCCGCGGCGGCCCCGATATCCCCGGCCGCGCCGGTGACCAGCGCCACACGCTCGCCAACCCTGTCCATTGCCGCCTCCGGATGTCTCTGCGTCGCTCAGACCCGATCCAACACCATGGCCGCGCCCACGCCTACCCCCCCGGTGGCCGCGACGACCCCGCTGTCGGCGGCCAGGCAATCCATGGCGTCCAGGAGAGTTCCCACCAGAATGGCGCCGCTCGCGCCCATCGGATGGCCCATGGCGAGGTGGCCGCCATTCACATTGACCCGGTTCAGGTCGGGCTCGTAGTCGCGCTCGAACTTCACTGGTACGGCAGCGAACGCCTCCATGAATTCGATCGCGCCGATGTCTGAAAGGACCCGGCCGGCGCGGCTTAGAGCCAGATCGAGCGCCGCGAACCCGGCGGTCAACTGCAGGACGTGGTCATCCGCCGTTTCCGCCATGGCCGCTATGCGGGCGATCGGCTTCAGGCCGGCCGTCGCCCCCGCCGCAGCCGAACCGATCATCACCAGCCCGGCGCCGTCCGAAATCGGCGGGCAATGGGCGACGGTGTGGACATGCGGCAGGGCACGGCCCAGTTCCGGATGGCGCTCCAGAATGATGTCGTCGAAGCCCGCGGCGCCGACGCCGTCGAAAGCCAGCCGCGCCCGCGCGAGGGCGGTCCCGTCCCCGAGATCGCGGATGTTCTCGTCCCGACCGAGAACCGTCCCGCCGCCGGCGCCCGTGACCGGAACCACTCGTGCGTCGAACCGGCCTTCGCGCCAGGCCCGGGCGGCGCGCTCGTGGGAGCGGAGCACGACCGCGTCCAGCGCCTGGCGATCGATGCCCTCCCGCGCGGCCATGAGGTCGGCCGCCAGCCCCACCGGCGCCCAGCCCAAGGCCCCGGCCAGGGCCATGTCGTTGTAGTAGGTGGCCTGGTCGGCGAGGAACGTCACTTGCGACATGCACTCCACGCCACCGGCCAGCGCCAACCCCACCTCGCCCAGCGCCACGCGCCGCGCCGCCTGGGCGATCGCGCTCATCCCGGAAACGCAGAAGTTGTTGAGTGTCAGGCAGGGCACGGTTTCCGGCAGGCCGGCGCGGATTCGCGCCATCAGGGCCAGATGGCCGCCCTGAGCCCCGACCTCGGTCACGCAGCCGAGCGCGAAGTGCCCGATCGCGTGTATCGCTTCGCGCCCCAGACGCCCCTCCAGGGCGCGCACCAGCTGAGCCACCAGCTCGGCCGGCGCCGTGGCCGCCAGCGAGCCGTCGGGGCGACCCTTGCCGCGAGGCGTGCGAACGGCGTCAAAAATGAACACGTCCATGGCCAGCCTCTTGGTTGCAATCCAAACCATCGGTCAGTAAGTATCGTAACGCAAGGGGCACGCCATGATCGACCGCTCGTTCCTGGCCCGGCTGCGGGTTCCGGTCTGCGCCGCGCCGATGTTTCTGATTTCCGGTCCGGACCTGGTCATCGCGGCCTGCCGCGCCGGGATCATGGCGGCCTTTCCGGCCCCGAACACCCGCACCCTGGAAGACTTCGACCGCTGGCTGACGCGAATCGCCGCCGAGGCCGGCGAGGCGCCCTGGGCCGTGAACCTGATCACCCACGCGACCAACGATCGACTGGCCGGGGAACTCGAGATCATCGCCCGCCACCGACCCTGGGCGGTGATCACGGCGCTTGGCAGCCCCCGGCCGGTGATGGAGACCGTGCGCGGCTATGGCGGTCTGGTGATCGCCGATGTCATCGACATGCGCCTGGCCCAGAAGGCGATCGACGCCGGCGTCGATGGCCTGGCGTGCGTTTCCGCCGGCGCTGGGGGACACACGGGGTTTCTGTCGCCGTTCGCCTTCATCTCCGCGGTGCGCGACCGCTTCGAGGGATTGATCATCGTCGGCGGTGGCATCGCCGACGGTCACGGCGTCGCCGGCGCCGTCGCGGCCGGCGCCGACCTCGTCTATGTCGGCACGCGTTTCATCGCCTCCGCCGAGAGCCTGGCTTCCGAGTCATACAAGGCGATGGTCATCGACTGTGGGCTCAATGACCTGGTGGTCAGCGCGGCGGTGACCGGAACGCCGGCGTCGTGGCTGAAACCGTCGCTCGCCGCCGCCGGCTATGACCTGAGCGGTCCCACCGCGCCGCCGACGCGGAACTATGGGTCTCCGGCCGAAGCCGCGAAGCGCTGGCGGGACATCTGGGCCGCCGGCCAGGGCGTCGGATCGAGCAAGGCGGTCGAGCCCGTCGGCGTCATCGTCGATGCCCTGGTCGAGGAGTTCAGCGAGGCCGCCCGGCGCCTCGCCGACCGCGCCAGGCCAGCTGGGTCGGTGTAGGCTCGCGCTCCTCGTACCCTTCTCCCCTTGCGGGAGAAGATGGGCCGCGAAAGCGGCTCGGATGAGGGGTCGATGGAGCGTTTCCGCCAAATCGTTGCCGCCACTCGGCAATCGTCGGCGCGGCCCCTCATCCGTCGGCTTCGCCGACACCTTCTCCCGCAAGGGGAGAAGGGCAGTCAAAGAGCGATCGGGTTTCCTCCCCTTCTCGCGCCGCGCGGGACAAGAAGGGTGAATCCGGCAGCCGCTTTCGGGGGCAGAGAACAGGGTGAGGAGTGGGGGAAGCCGCGTCGATGCTTGTGCGGGGAACTTCCCCATGCCCGCCCCCCTAACTTGCATATCCGGACCTATGTTCGTAGTCTCGCTTTTTTGGAGTGTCTGGCGGTGAGACCATGAGCGAAAACATGACGGTCCTTGAGACCATGATGGCGGCCTCGAAGCGCAAGGACCACGACGCGTTCCTGGAGACCATGACCGACGACATCGAATATGTCTGGAGGATCGGCGTCCGGCCGATATGCGGCAAGGCCACGATGCGCAAATTCCTGAGGAATTACGAGGCGGGGTTCGATCAGCGGAAGTGGACCGTGACCCGCTGGGCGGAGAAGGACGAGGTCATTTTCGTCGAGGGCGTTGAGAGCCTCTACGATCGCACGCGCGAGGTTCTGATCGACAATCCGTTCATGCAGGCGATCGAGTTTCGCGATGGCAAGATCTGCAAGCTGCGTGACTACTACGACTCCGCCCTGGTCGCGGCGCCGGAACGCCCGCTGGCGGACAGCCCGGCATGAGCGAAACCGTCCAGGTCGCCGAAGCCAAGATCGAGACCATCCGGCGCCTCCAGAAGGCTCTGGCGGCCAGAGACAAGGCGGCGTTTCTCGGCTTCTTCGCGCCGCACGTCGAGTATCACTACCACGTCGGCTCGCGCCCGCTGATCGGCGTCGACTGGGTGGAGAAGTTCATCACCAAATATTGGGCCGACAACTCCGGGGCCACCTGGATCATCGAACGCCACGCCGAGACCGGGACCCACCTGTTCACCGAAGGACGCGAGGAGTACGTCAACGCCGGCGGCCATACGGTGACGCATCCCTACATGGGGATCATCGACTTCGGCGAGGACGGGAAAATCGTCGGCTGGCGCGACTACTTCCAGATGGCCGATCCCAACGCGACGCACTGAAGGTCCGGGGGGTCAGAAACCCATCTGACGCGCCGCGAGGTCGCGGAGGATCTCCTCCGAACCGCCGCCGAGGGCGAAGATTCGCGCCTCGCGATAGATCCGTTCGACGCGATTTGCCCCGGTATAGGCCCGTCCGCCCAGCACCTGCAGCGTCTCGCGCGCGCAGTGCTCCAGCGTGGTCGTCGCCTCGATCTTCAGCAGCGCCAGTTCGGCCACCGGAACGTCCCCGCGTGAGAATCGCCAGACCAGAACGTCCAGCCAGGCATAGGCGGCGCTGATCCGCCCGATCATTTCGACGATCCTGTGCCGCATCACCTGGTGGTCGATGAGGCGCTGGCCGAAGGTGTGTCGCTCCCGCCCCCAGGCGATGGCCTCGGCGACGCACGTCCGCGTCATCGAGAGTGTCGCCGCGATCCCGCTGAAACGCTCGATATTGAACTGGCTGGTCAGGCTGGCGAAGCCGCGATTTTCAACGCCGATCAGGTTGGCCGCGGGAACCTTCACATTGTCGAACGACACAGAGCCGTTGTTGCGGCTGTACCAGGCGAGCCCCTTGACCGGCGCGCGGGTGACGCCGGGCCGATCGGTCTCGATCAGGAGCAGCGACAGGCCTCCGGCGCCCGGCCCGCCGGTTCGCACCGCCGTCAGCAGGAAGTCGGCGCGCATGGCGCCCGAAATCAGCGTTTTGCCGCCATTGACGATGTAGTGATCGCCGGCCCGCGTCGCGGAGGTCTGGAAGGCCGCGACGTCCGATCCGCCACCCGGTTCGGTGACGGCGAAGGCGATGGTCTTCTCGCCAGCCAGGACCGGGCGGGCAACGCGCTCGCGCATCTCCTCCGGTCCGAACCTGATCACCGGCGGCAGGCCGATCCAGTGGGTCGCCAGGTCGGCGAACACCACGCCCGATCCCAGACGGAAGAACTCCTCGGCGAAGATGATCCGGTGATAGAGATCGACGTCTTCGCCGGTTCCGCCGAGCTCGACGCTGAAACCCATGCCGGTAACGCCGGCGGCGGCGGCCTTGCGATAGAGTTCGGCGGGGAAATCCGCGGCGGCGTCCCAGTCGTCGAGATTGGGCGCGATCTCCCGATCGACGAAGGCGCGGACCTGGCGGCGCCATGCCGAATGAGCCTCGGAGAGAAAGGGACTGGCCGGACGCAGGCCATCGAAGTCCAAAACGGGCTTTTCGTTCATCTGGCGCCATTCCGTTCGCGGGTTAAGCTTGCAAAACTGTATTGACTATCGCGTTGCATAACAATACGGGGTGGCTCGGCTGTCCTTGCGCGTTCCGGACGGGAGAGATTTCGATGCCTCTGTCCTCGTCGATGCAGACGCTGATCAAGCTGGTCAATTTCTACGCCCGCTTCACCCCGTCGTTCACGCGCCTTGGGTATGTCGCCCGCGGTTTGCCCCTGCGCCCGGCGGGCGGCGATTTCACCGGCCAGACCTGGCTGGTGACGGGCGCGACCGGCGGTCTTGGCCGAGCCGCGACGCTCGAAGCGGCGCGCCGAGGCGCGCGCGTGCTGGCGGTCGGACGCAGCCGCGAGGCCCTGGCTGGGCTGGCCGCCGACGCGGGTGGCGGCAAGGGCGCCGTCGTGACCGTCGCCTGCGATCTGTCGAGCATGGCGGAGGTCGCGGCCATGGCCGACCGGCCGGAGTTGGCTGGCGCCGGCATCGACGTCCTGGTCAACAACGTCGGCGTGCTGCAGCGCGGTTTCGCCGCCACCGCGGAAGGTTTCGAGACCTCCTACGCCACCAACCTGCTTGGGCACTTCATCCTTACCGAGCGCCTGCACGAGGCCGGCAAGCTGGCGAGCGGCGCGGCGATCATCAATGTGGTCTCGGGCGGCCTCTACAACGCGCCCTTGAACACCGCGATGCTCGACATCCCCGAGCCGACATTCAACGGCTTTGCCGCCTACGGTTCGCACAAGCGGGCGCAGCTGGCGCTCACCGACCATTGGCGCGGGGCCTTCGGCGGCCGAAAGATCCGCGCCTACGCCGTCCATCCGGGCTGGGCGGACACCGCCGGCGTCAAGACGTCCCTGCCCAAGTTCCGCAAGGTGCTGGCGCCCATTCTGCGCAGCCCCCGGCAAGGGGTGGACACGGTGATCTGGCTGGCCGCCAAGCGGCCGGACGAGGCGGTCGATCAGGTCTGGTTCGATCGCAAGGCCCGATCGGCGCACGCCTATCCGCACACCCGCAAGGCTCAGGCGACGTTGCCCGACCTTCTCGCCCGCCTGGCGCGGGACCGTGAGAGCATCCTTGGCGTCGATGAGGCCGCCCCGGCCCCGGCCATCGCCGTCTGATACCAACCAGCCTTGACCATAACCTGTTTGTTGGACCGCCGGCGTCTCACCGGCAGCCGGCGCAAGCCGGCCGGGTGTTATTCCTCGCGGCACGGGCCGCCTCTGAATTGACGAAGGACTGCCGGCGATCCGAGGGAGTGTCTTTTTCAGGCCAGGGTACGACAGCAGGCGCGACGCGCCTCAGCCGCGGTGCGGCGTGGCGATCGGGGTGGCGACGACGCCCGGCGCGGCGGCGCAGACGACCGGGATCGCATTGATCACGGCCCCGGCCAGGCCCCACTGCTCGGCGGACGTCCGACCTGGATCGTCAGCCGGCCGCTCGAGATCGATGGCGATACGAACGCCTGGCGAGCCCTCGATGTTCACGCGCCACAGGGGAGGCGCCGCGTCGCCCAGGCGCGCCGGCTCCATGGTCCAGGAAATCGAGGTGGTGATCTTGCGGCGCCCGCCGACCATCCCGTGCCAGCGCCAATTCGTCTGGCTGACGCGGCCCTTGGCGATCGTCCCGGCGGCGATGGCCAGATCTTCCGTCGCTGGCAGCAAGGTGTGCTCGGTCTCGATCGCATCGAGTTCGAGGCCCAGGCGCGCGGCGGTCAGCGCAATCACTTCACTGTACATGCCGTTGAGCGCGGCGGCCGGCGGCCACGCCGGATCGTTGGGGTCGATGGTCGCCGGATCGGCGCCGAAGCCCAGTTTCCCGAATACGTAGGCGGGGCTCCGAACCTCCCGGCAATCGACCACCTCGATGGTCTCGACCCTATCGACCCGCGTGCAGATGCTGGTCGCCGTGACGGCCATCTTCTCGGCGACGAATCCGGGGTTGAGGCCGACCCCCATGAACGAAACCCCGCCCGCGGCGCAGGCTGATTCAAAGGCCTGCAGGCGTTCGCCGCCCCAGTGCTGTGGATAGGTGTGGCCATTGATGCTGAGGACATTCTTCCCCGACCTCAGGATCGCCTGGAGTTCGCCATCGCCCTGGCCATAGCTGTCGGGCAGGCGCGCCGCGTGCACGACCACGTCGGCTTGCAGCGCCAGGATCGCCGCGACATCGCTCGTCGCGATCACCCCGGTCGGGGGCCGTCGGGCGATTTCCCCGGCGTCGCGGCCGGCCTTGCCTTGCGAGTAGACATAGAGACCGACGAGTTCGAGGTCGGGGTGATCAATGATCGCGCGCAGGCAGGTCTTGCCCATCGCGCCGGTCGCCCACTGGATCACCCGCCAGGTCATTGCATCCGATCAGCTCACCGCGTCGCCGGCGACGACGGGCCCCTGGCGCCCAGGGCCGCCGCGCCGGGCCCGACGGCGATCACCGGAAGTCGATGTGCAGGGATCCCCCGAAGGTCAGCGGCGGGGCCAGGGTCTCCTGAATGTCGCCCACGAACGACTGGCCGTAGGTCATGTAGGTCGTGTTGGTGAGGTTCCGGCCCCACAGAGACACGCTCCAGGGCCTGTTCGGTTGGTGGTAGGTGATGGAAGCGTTCAAGACGCCGAACCCTTTCTGAGCATCCATCTGGGCCGGATCGACGTAGAACTTCGATTGAATCGTGTAGTCGGCCGTCAAATCGAGGGTGCGGCCCAGTCCGCCGCCGAAGTCAGGATTGAGGTGGACTCCGAAGGTGACCTTTTCCTTCGGCGAGAACGGCAACTGATGGCCGGAGTCATCGACGCCGGCGTCGATGAAGTGGATGTAGTGGGCGTTGACATAGGCGCCGTTAATGAAGAATTGGACGCCCTCGGCCGCCACGAACTGCGTTTCCACTTCGACACCTTTGCTGACCGCCGTGGCGGCGTTCTGGGTGACGAGGCACAGGCAGACCTGGTTGATCTCCTCCACCTGCAGGTCGTTGTACTGCAGATAGAAGAGGGCGATGTTGGCTCGGACGCGGTGATCGAAGAACTCGTTCTTCGAACCGATCTCATAGTTGGTGTCGGTCTCGGGCTTGAACGGAATGATCGCCGTCGTGGCGTTGAGCGGGTTCTCGTCATAGCCGCCGCCTTTGTATCCACGGCTGTAGGAGAAATAGAGCATCGAGTCGGTCGTCGCCTGATAACTGATTCCCGCCTGAGGCGTGGCCGCCTTTTCACTCAGCGAGAACGGCACCTTGTAGCTGGAGCCCGGCGCTATACCCAGGGGCGTCGAGCAGAGTGGCTGTCCGTTGTTGTAGCAGAAAGCGCCGCGCTGACCGCTCTTATCGTCGGAAAGCCAACGCACGCCGCCGTAAATCCGCAATGCGGATGTGATCTTGTAGCCGATCTGGCCATAGACCGCGTCCACATTGTTGTTCATATGCTCGAAGTAGAAGCTGTGTCCGCACAGAAATCCGCCGAAGGCCGCGCATTCGGCCGGCTGCTGGAAGGCGATATTGTCGAAGTCGGTCGATTCGGTGTTGTGATACGCGTAAGCCCCGACGATATAGTCGAACCGACTGGGATTGTCGGCGTCGGAGGCCAGCCGCAGATCCTCGCTGTATTCATGCGGCGAGAACCGTTTGGCGACGCTGGAGTCCAGCAGCAGCGGCGGCGTCGGCGCCTGCAATTGCTGGAACAGTTCCTCGGCCCCGCCGATCGTGGCGTTGCTGACCGAGGTCAGTTTCGCGCCGGTGAACGGCGTCCAGTCCATGCGCAAGGTGGTCGAAACCGACCTCTGGCGCGTGAAGTCGGTGTTCGGATCGACGTTCTGACGATCGCCGTAGCCTTGCTGGGCCTCATAGGTGGTCTGGGGTCCGGGCGTCGCCGAGAATGGGTCCTGAACCGCCGTGCGGCCCAGCCCGCTCGTCCGCTGGTGGGCGAGTTCGACGCTGAGCTGGGCCTGAAACGCATTGTTCGGCCGCCACAGCAATTCGCCGCGCACCTGCTGTGAGTCGTAGCCGTCCATGTTCCGGTTGAGCAGGATGTCGTGCGTCCAACCGGCGCTGCTGCCCCCTTGAATCGCCAGCCGTGCGGCCAGGTTCGGGGCGATTTCACCGGTGATGTAGCCGTTGGCGATCACCGAGTTGTAGTTGCCGTAGCTGACATCCAGAGCGCCCGACGGGGTGAAGCTCGGAGCGTTGTTGGTGACGCTGACCGCGCCGCCGGCGACGTTCTTGCCGAGCAGCACGCCCTGCGGGCCGCGGGTGATTTCGACGTGATCGATGTCGAAGAACTTCAGCAGGGTCGTGCCCTGGCCGCCGATGTAGACACCATCGACGAAGGTCGCGATCGACGGCTCGGCGGTGGCGTCGGCCAAGTGGATGGTGACGATCCCGCGGATGGCGATCTGCTGGTCGAACGCGTCGGACTCGCTGAACGCCAGGCCCGGCTGGGAGTCCGAGAGGTCGCGCATGGTGACGATGTGCGCGGCCTCGATCGCCGCGCCGCTCACCGCGGTGACCGCGACGGCGGCCTTCTGAAGATTGATCGACCGCTTGGTGGAGGTGACGATGACTTCCTGCAGCGTGGTCGATGACGCGGACGCGGTTTGCGTTGTCTGGGCCACCGAGACTTTCGGCAGGCCGAACGCAACGCTGGCCGCGCACCCCAGAAGAGCCCATTTCAACGTATGTGACTTCATGTATCCCCCCTGATTTCGGACGTCGCGATGCGCGGTCGTCTTTAGCTTCGGTAAGTCCAGTGGTGTGATTCGCTTCGGAATTGGCTCTCGAGGCTGGTGAAAACGTATTCTCTCACGGGGCGTGACCCGCGGTCTGGCCGTCCCGGCCGATCACGAAACTGACCACCGTCCCCAGCGAACCGCCGATGTTGAGAGTCTGATAGGTGCGCGCGCCCCCGACCTGGTAGTCGCCGGCCGATCCGGTCACCTGGCGGCCCGCGTCCAGCAGCATCCGCGCGCCGGTGGCGCCGACCGGATGACCGACGCCGATCAGGCCGCCGGAGGCGTTGACCGGACAGGCGCCGCCGGTCTCGATGATCCGGTCCTCCACCGCGCGCCAGCTCTGGCCTGGCGCGGTGAGCCCGAAATGGTCGATGGCCATGTATTCGGTGGAGGTGAAGCAGTCGTGGGTCTCGATCCCATCCAGGGCGCCCACCCCACTCAGCCCGGCGCGCGACCAAGCGTCGGTGATGGCTTTGCGGACGTGCGGAAAGACATATTCCTGGCCCCGGCTGGCTTCGATCTTGTCGAGAAAGCGGATGCCGCCGCTGGTGTGCCCCCAGCCGAGGATGCGTGCGAAGTCGCCAGGCTCGGCGCCGCGCCTGGCGGCGTAGCCTTCCATGAACCGCTCGGAGCAGATCACGATCGCGCAGGCGCCATCGGTGATCTGACCACAATCCTGCCGGCGTGTGCCCGGTTCGATGACCGGATTGGCGTGGTCGTCATCTGTGAAGGTATCGGGTCCAAACGCCCACTTCCGCGTCTGGGCGTTGGGGTTGCGCTTGGCGTTGTGGAGATTGATCTCGGCGATGCGGTTGAGATACCGGCGGTCGAGGCCATAGCGTTCGCCATATTCCTGAGCCAGGCGCCCGAACACGGCCGGCCACATGAAGCGGCACTCGATCCCTTCATGCCCCTGCCATGAGGCTGCGTTCTGCACCTTCGAGGCCTCGTCGCCGGGCAGGTTTTTTTCCTCCTCGACGCCGGCGATCAATACGCAGTCATAGCGGCCCGCCTCGATTTCCGCGGTCGCCGCCAGAACGGCGACCGAGCTGGAGGCGCAGGCCGCCTCGTGGCGCATCGCGGGCGCGCCGCGAAGCTCGGGCACGACCTGGGCCACCATCGCCGCCAGGTGGCCCTGGCCGCGGTAGAGTTCGCCAAACGCGTTGCCCACATGGACGGCGTCGATATCGGCAGCATCGAGGGCGCAATCTTCCAGCGCGGCCGCGATGGCCTCGCGCAGCATGTCCGACAGGTCCAGGCCCTCGCGCGACCAGACTCGCGCGAAATCGGTTTGGTGCCCGCCCAGCAGATAGATCGCCATTCGTTGCGCTTCCACGCCTGAACCCTCAGGCAGAGGGTAGCTTACGCCGTTAGTTCGCTTATGCAAGTCCCTTCAACCTAGAGCCGGGAGGTTGTTTTTGTGACTGGCGCTCAGGGTACAAGGACAAGCTTGCCGATGTGGGAGCCCTTTTCCATGCGGGCGTGAGCCGCCGCCGCGTCGGCCAGCGGGAAGGCGCGGTCGATGACGGTACCGACCATCCCCGCTTCGATCCACGGCCACACCGTCGCTTCAACCACGGCCGTCAACCGCGCCTTTTCGTCGGCCGGCCGGGAGCGCAGGGTCGATCCGGTCACGGTCAGCCGCTTGAGCATGATCATCAGCAGGTTCAGTTCCGCCAGGGGTCCGGCCTGGGTGGCGATCATCACCAGGCGCCCGCCGGGCTTCAACGCCTCGATGTCGCGCTGGGCGTAGCTGGCGCCGACCATGTCCAGAACCACGTCCGCGCCGCCTTCCGCCTTGGCGACCTCGACAAAGTCTTCCGTGGTTGCGTCCACGGCCCGATCGGCGCCGAGGGCCAGGGCGCTGGCCGCCTTGCCCGCCCCCCTCGCCGTGGCGATGACCCTGGCCCCCGCCCACTTGGCCATCGCGATGGCGGTCACGCCGACGCCGGAGGTCGCCCCATGCACGAGCAGCGTCTGGCCGGCTTCCAGCCGACCGGATTCGAACACGTTGGCGAAGACGGTGATGATCGTCTCGGGCAAGCCGGCCGCATGGATGAAATCCAGGCCGGCCGGAATTGGCAGCACATGGCGCGCATCGACCGCCGCGAATTCGGCGTATCCGCCACCGCCGAGCAGCGCCGCGACGCGGTCGCCGACCCGCCAACGCGTCCCCGCCGAGCCCACTTGCGCCACTTCTCCCGCCACCTCCAGACCCAACGTCGTCGGCGTGCCGGCCGGCGGCACATAGAGCCCTTCCCGTTGCAGAATGTCGGATCGGTTGACGCCCGCGGCCCTCACCCTGATCAGGATTTCGCCTTCGGCGGGACCGGGCATGGCGATACTGGCAAGCTTGAGGGCGCCGGCAGGCCCTTTGCCGCCTTCGACGATGATCGCGTTCATGGAACTGGACGACGACATGGCCAAGAGCCTTCCGTTCAGAGTGCGGCGGGATTGGGCTGCCTGGGCCGCCCGGCGGCCAGGGCGGCAATGTCCGGTCCACTCGCCTGCTCGAGTCTGATGGCGACGTCCAGGCAGCGACGAAACGGTGCGAGCGCGAATGCGAACAGCAGCGCGCTTGCCGGAATGACGAGCGCCGTCAGCAGGGCCAGGGCGGCGCCGATCTTGGCCGGATCGTGCAACAGCCGATCGCTGATCATGGCCACGCCCGTCGGGCCGACCACGAACGCGATCGGATTGGCGAACACGAAATAGAGCGCGAACAGCCGTGCCCGGAGCTGATTGGGCGCCATCGCCTGGAACGTCGCCGGGGCCAGGCCGTTGGTCAGGCCGAACGCGAACACGCTCGCCGCCAGCAGAGCGGCCGCCCAGGCCCCATTGGCCGCGAAGGGCATGGCCACCGCGAACGGCAGGGCGATCAGGCAATAGGCGATGGCCGAGCGCGGGGCCGCGTCATGAATTCCACGCGCCCTTAGATGATCGACGACCACGCCGCCCACCACCGCGCCGCTGGTCGAGCCGAACAGCATCATCGTCCCGAACGCCAGTCCGGCCTGGGGCGCGGTCCAGCCGAAGGTCCGGTGCAGCACCGTCGGCGCCCAGGCCAGGTAGCTCGCGAATGCGATCCCCAAGAGGGCGAATGCAAAGGTGATCAGGAAGAAGGCGGCGGCGCGGCCACGCAGGAGCTCGCGCACGGTGATCCTGACCTTGGCGCTCCCGCCGGCGGCTTCCCGCCTGGCGGGCTCGCGGATGAGCTGCAGAAGACAGACCACGATGAGGCCTGGCGCGCTGACCATGAAGAACGCCAGCTGCCAGGTGCGCACCGCGCCGATCACCGGCAGGCTCACCGGGCCGGTGTTGATCGCCCACTGGATGACCGCGCCGCCGATGATCAGCGCCAGGCCCGATCCGGCCAGGGCCCCGGCGGAATAGATCGACATGGCGCGCGCGCGTCGCTCGGGTGGGAAGGAGTCGGAAATCATCGAATAGGCCGCCGGCGAGAGGGCCGCCTCGCCGGCGCCCACGCCCATGCGCGTGGCGAACAACGCCCAAAATCCGCTGGCCAGGCCGCAGGAGGCGGTCATCAGGCTCCAGACCGCGACCCCGATACTGACCAGGACCCGGCGATTGGCGCGGTCCGCCACCCACGCCAGCGGCATGACCAGGCCGATGTAGAAGATCATGAAGGCGAGACCGCCCAGGAGGCTGAACTGGGTGTCGGAGATACGCAGGTCGCGCCGAATGGGTTCGACCAGCAGGCTCAGGATCTGGCGGTCGATGAACGCGCAGGTGTAGCCCCCCATCAGCACCGCGACCATCAGCCAGGCGCGGCTGGGACGCGGCCACTCCGGAGGCTCGACAGCCGGCTTGCGATTCATCCGCGGACCCTGGCCCGGCCGGCCAACATCGCTCGACCCGGCTGGCCAACCGATAGCGACGGCCGCGAAACCCGTCAACGATTGCATATCGAGAGTGACTGGAACGGCTGGCCGTTTCACCGCTTGCCAGGGCCAGCGCCGAGGCTTAGGTAAGTCTCGATAAGCAAGTGATAGTGCGAGGCGCTGGATGAACATCGAGGTCATTCCCACGCTGATGCGCGGCTTCGCGCCGATCGACCGGGAGATCACCGTCGATCTGACCGATATCGAAGGCGAGGTCCCCGGCGACCTCTCGGGGGTCTATGTTCGCAACGGCCCCAACCGGCGCTACGCGGCACCCGGGCGGTACCATTGGTTCGACGGCGACGGCATGCTGCACGCCGTGCGCTTCGATCGCGGCCGGGTGCTCTATCAGAACCGCTGGATTGAGACCGAGAGCCTGGGCGAGGAGATCGCCGCCGACAGCGCGCTCTGGCCGGGCGTCAAGGATCCGCCGCGGGCGGACCGGCCGGACATGCCGATGAAGAACACCTCCAACACCGACGTGAAGTTCTACGCCGGAGCGTTGGTTTCGATGTGGTACCTGGGGGGAGCGGTCTACCGATCCTCGCCCGACGATCTACGCACCCTGGGCAAGCTCGATCTCGACCCCCGCCTGCGGGGTCTTCCCATCTCGGCCCATTCGAAGGTCGATGAGCGCACGGGGGAGTTCGTGTTCTTCGCCTACGGCAAGACGGCGCCCTACATGCATTACGGGGTCATGGATCGCGCCGGAGCGCTGACGACCTTCATGCCGGTCGATCTGCCCGGGCCGCGCCTGCCGCACGACATGGCGATGACGGCGAACTATTCGATCCTGCACGATCTGCCGTTGTTCCACGACGCCGATGCGCTCGCCGCCGGCCGGCACAAGCTCGGGTTCCACGCCCAGCTGCCCTCGCGCTTCGGCGTCGTTCCGCGCCACGGCGCGCCCGAAGAGATCCGCTGGTTCGAAGCCAGCCCGACCTACATGTACCACGTCGCCAACGCCTGGGAGGAGGACGATGGCCAAGGCGGGGTCGAGATCGTGATGGTCGGCACGCCGTTCCGGCTCCCCCGCACGCGGAGCGGCGAGATCGATGCGGCCGCCTTTCCCAAGATGCCGGCGACCCTCGAGCACGATTTCCTGCTCTACGAGTGGCGCTTCAATCTTCGCACCGGCGAGACCCGGGAACGCATCCTCGACGACATCATCAACCAGGAATTCCCGGTCATCAATTCGTGGATGCAGGGCCACAAGACCCGCTATGTCTGGAATACCCTGATGGCCCGCAGCCGTCGCGCCGAGGATCCGAGGTTCTGCGGGGTCACCCGGTGCGATCTGCGGAACGACACCTGTCAGACGTACCACGCCGGCGTCGGCAAGTGGTTCAGCGAGGCCCCGTTCGCGCCCAAGGACAACTGGCGGGCCGAGGACGACGGCTACCTGGTCGGCTTCATGTGGGACGATGAACGGGAAGCCTCGTTCGTGACCATCTTCGACGCCAAGGATGTCGGCCAGGGTCCGATCGCCAAGGTTCGCGTGCCGCAGCGCGTGCCCAACGGTTTCCATGCCACCTGGGTCAGCGCCGAGCGGCTGGCCCGCGGCCGGTAGCGGGCCGATGACCAGTGACGATCCCATGGCCGTCGCCAAGGCGATCCTGGAGGCGTGGGACATCCGCGACTTCGAGGCCGTGCTCGCCCTGTTCGCCGAGGACGGCGTGCTGCACTCGATGATGATCGAGCCGATCGTCGGGCGCGCCTCCATCGCCGCCCGGCTGGCCAGACTCGGCGTGGCCGCCCACAAGACCCGGCTGCGCATCCAGCACATCGGCGTCATCGACGGCCAGGTGTATGTGGAGCGGATCGACGAGATCACGCTCAACGGACAACAGACCGATGTGCCGGTGGTCGGCGTGTTCCGCATCGAGAACGGCCTCGTCGCCTCCTGGCGCGAATACTACGATCGCCGCCAGCTGCTGGGGGCCATGGGCATCGTCGAGGACTTCGACCGCTCGGCGAGGTGAGGCGCCGGCGAAGGCCTGAACGTCAGGGTCTATCCCCTATATGACCGCCGCGGGACTCTCGGGCTGCCCCGCATACTGTTCCAACAGCGCGACCAGATCCGCAGGCGTGTCCGGCGACTTCGAGGTGTGGGCGTTGATGTGGACCCCGCGCTCCTTGCGATCGAACCAGATCGACTCCACCTGCGCCTGCCGGGGCCGCTCGGAGGCCAGCCAGACGATGGTGTCGGCGCCTTGGTGATGGCTGCGCAGGACCGGCCTCAGGATGGCGCGGAAACGCGGCATGGAACGCCCGACGCTGGCGGTGTCCACCCATCCAGGCTGCATCACATAGAAATCACGCCCGGCTCCGGCTTGGGTCTCTCGCCAATGACGCGTGAGTATCACCTGGGCGCGCTTCGACAGGCCGTAGGCGCGGACCCCCAGATAGCCCTCGCCGGTGAGGTTGAGATCTTTCACCGCCAGGGGGTGGTTGTACATGCCTCCCGACGAGACCTCGATGACGGCGGCGCTGGCGTTCAGCATTTCCCGCCGCAGCAGTTCACGGACCAGCAGGTAGTGGCTGAGGATGTTGGTCGCGAAGGAGGTCTCGAGCCCCTCGCGGGTCACGATCTGATCGCGCTTCTGGATGCCGACGTTGTCTACCACGACATCGAATTTCAGCCCCTCACCTTCCAGCCGCGCCAGGAGCGCCCAGACGTCGCCGCGCAGGGAAAAATCGGCTGTTTCACAGTCGATCCGGCCAGGTTCGCCCACGGAATCGGCGAAGGCCTGGAGCTTGCCGGCGTCGCGGGCCACGCAGATCACCCGCGCGCCGCCTTCCGCGGCGGCCCTGGCGGCCGCGGCGCCGATGCCCTCGGAGCCGCCGGTGACCAGCCACGTCTGGCCCGCGAAGTCGCGCCTCGGCCGACGCCAGAACAATCGCCGGGCATGGTAGCCGATGGCGCTGTAGCTCGGCGTGAAGCGGCAATAGAAGCGGAGTATCTTCTTCAGGTCGGCCATCACCTCGCCTTGAGCCTCTCCGCCAGCATCCTGGCCAGGCCAGCCGGATCGCGGGCCAGATGGGCGCGCGCGGCGATCGCCCCGGGGTCGGTGTCGTGCTCCTCGATCCCCTGCTCGATCGCCCCCAGGGAGGACTCGGCGATCTCCTCGGGGGCGGTTTTCGGCCGCGTGATATGGGCCGCCATGCGGGTGTCGGCGGAACCCACGATCAGGGCGGTGACCTGGGTGCCCTGCGGGGCCAATTCCGCCCGCAGGCAGTTTCCGGCCGCCCGCGCGGCGAACTTCGAGGGGCCGTAGCCGCCCATTTCCGGCACCGCGCGGATCGCGCCGGCCGAGAGCACATTGGCGATGGCGCCGCCGCCGTTTCGCTTCAGCACCGGGGCGAAGGCGCGGCACATCGCCAGCATCCCGAAGTAGTTGACTTCCATCTCCTGTCGGCAGGCTGCCAGATCCGGCGCCTCGAGCAGGGTGTGCATCGAAAATGCGCCGGCGTTGTTGACCAGCAGGGAGACGTCGGGGCAGGTCTCCGCCGCCCGGGCGACCTGGTCGGGATTGGTCACATCCAGCTCGATCGCCACCAGTCTCGCGGACGTCTCGGCGGCGATGGTCTGGGCGTCGGCCAAGGTGCGGGACGCCACATAGACCCGCCGCGCGCCGCGTTCGATCAGCTGGCGAACAAAAGCCAAGCCGATGCCCCGATTGCCGCCCGTGACGAGAGCGACGCACCCCTGGATCTCCATCGCGTCTCTCCTTCCTTGAATCCGAAACTCGTCCCCACGATAAAGGAGTAACTACGATAACGAAAGTGACAATCAGTGATCGCCCAGGCCATCGCGTGAGCGCGGGGAGCCCGTATATTTCTATCCGCAGATGACGCAGATGGGCGCAGATGAGGGAGGAAATCATTGCGCGCCGCGCGAAGCGCACGGCCTTCATCTGCGCCGATCCGCGTCATCTGCGGACAAGTCCTTTCTGATTGGCTGGCCGCCGGCCAGCCAAAGCCTGTTCAGGCCAGCACCTCGCGCCGGGTGCGCATCCCCGCCGCCTCGCGATCCCAAGTATCGGCGGTCACGCCCTGGAGGCGGAGTTCGGCCTTGAGCACCTTTTCCGACGGCGTCTTGGGCAAGGCGTCCAGCACGCGGATGTAGCGCGGGACCATGAAGTGCGGCATGCGCTCGATCAGGAAAGCCGCCAGCTCGGCGGGATCGATGGCCTGGCCGGGAGTCGGCGCCACGACGACCATCACCTCGTCTTCGGAGTATTCGCTCGGCACACCGATGGCCGCCGCCTCGCGCACGCGCGGGTGCGCGCAGACATCGACTTCAACCTCGAACGAAGAGATGTTCTCGCCGCGTCGGCGGATCGCGTCCTTCACCCGATCCACGAAATAGAAATATCCGTCTTCGTCGCGTCGGAACGCATCGCCGGTGTGGAACCAGCCGTTGGCCCAGGCCCTGGCGGTCGCCGCCGGATCGTTGTTGTAACCGCTGCACAGGCTCCAGGGTCGATCGGCGCGGACCAGCATTTCACCGACTTCGCCCACCGGCGCCTCGCAATCATGCGCATCGACCAGCCTCACCTCGACGCCCGGGCGTGGCCGCCCGCAGGTCCCCCGCTTGATCGGGTTGGCCTCCGAGACGATCGGCGACGAGATCTCGGTCATGTTGAAGATGGTATGGATATCGACCCCGAAGCGCGTCCTGAACGGCGCCGCGTCATCGGTGAGCGGGACCATGAACGCCAGGCGCGCACGATGATTGCGATCTTCTGGTGAGGGCGGTCGCTTGATCAGGAAGCTCGCCATGACGCCGAGCAGGAAGATCACGGTCGATTCCGTTCGCCGCACGACGTCCCAGAAGCGATCGGTGGAGAAATTTTCCACGAGCGCGACCGAGGCCCCCCTGGCCAGCATCACGAACGGCGGTCCCATGCCGCCGATGTGGAAGATCGGCGCCACGGTGAGGTAGCGATCGTTCTCGCCGACCATCGGCCAGGTCTCGGGTCCGGCGTTGGTGAACAGGTGGAGGTAGGACGAAAGAACGCCCTTCGACGGCCCGGTCGTGCCGGAGGTGTAGATGATCGACTGAATGTCCCACGGATCGATCGGCCGCCCGAGCGGCAGGAGATCCGCCTCGCCTCCCTCCAGATCCTCGAACCTGTGGGCCAGCAGCCCGAAGCTGTCCGCGGGCGGGCGGCCGGGCGCGACCAGAACTTCGAGCCGGGCGCGATCGATCTCCCCCAGCCTCGCGGCGAGATCGGGATGAACGATCATCACCCTGGCGCCGGCATTGGCGACCACATGGGCCAGCAGGTTTCCGCGATAGGCGGTGTTGAAGGGGACGAAGACGGCGCCCAGATAGTTGATCGCGTAGAAGGCCAGCAGAGCCTCGCGCCCATTGGGCAGCCAGACCGCGACGGGGTCGCCCTGTTTGACGCCGAGGCGCTGGAGCCCGACCGCTTTGGCGATCACCCGGCGGCGCACGTCGGCGAAGCTCCATTCCTCGCCGTCCTCGAAGATGACGTGGGTCTTGCCCGGCCGCGCGAGCGCCCATCGATCGAGCAGATAGCGAAGCACGCACCGGTCGCGGTCGGGAATTCGCGAATCGGCGAAATCGCGGACGGTATCGGTCACGCGGCGGCCGTCAGTATTTCCAGAATATCGTCCGGCGAGCGCACCGGCCGTGGATTGGTGCGTCCCCAGATGTCGAGCAGGGTGTATTTGGCTATCTGTTGGAATTTGTCGGGTCCGACGCCCACCTCGCCCAGCGTCCGGGGCATGCCGAGCCCGCGGATGAATTCGTCCAGGGCGAGCGACGCGGCGGCGCCGGGGCGGCCGAGGCAGGTGCTGATCCGCGCCTGCCGGCTGTCGTCATGCCGCGCGTTCCAGGCCAGCACATAAGGCGACATCACGCACGAGGTGTATCCGTGAGGCACGTCGCACGTGCCGCCGAGGACGTGGCCGATGGCGTGACTAGCCCCCATCGGCACGCCGCCGATGATCGGGATCATCGACTGCCACGCCCCGATCTGGCACATCAGACGCGCGTCCAGGTCGCGTGGATCCGCCTTTGATCGCGGCAACCCCCGCGCGAGAAGCGCCAGCGCGCTGCCCGCCATGCCATCGGCGAAATAGTTGGACCGATCGGAGGCCAGGGTCTCCACGGCATGATCCACCGCTCTCACACCGGTGGACAACCACAGCCATTCGGGCGTGTGGATGGTCAGGGCCGGGTCGAGCACCACCATGATCGGGGCCATCGAGCGGTGCTCGTAACCCTGTTTGTGCCGGGTGGCTTCGTCGGTCGCGCCGGAGAGGGTGTTGAACTCGCCGCCCGAAAGCGTGGTCGGCACGCAGACGACGCGGATGTCCGGTCCCTCCGTGATCGGGTTGACCACCGCGCCGGCCTCGTCCACCCGCGTCCGCAATGGCCCGAACCCTTCCACCGAGCGCACGTCATGCTTGAGAAGGAGCGCGACGATCTTGCCGGCGTCGGTGACCGAGCCGCCGCCGACGGTGACGATGAGGTCGGTCTTCGCCTCCCGCGCGGCATTGGTCGCCGCCAGCACGTCGGCGCGCGGCGCGTGCGGCGCGATTCCGTTCCAGGTCGCCGCATGCCGCTCGCCGAGCGCCGCCTCGATCCGGCCGATCTCGTCGGTCTTTTCGCGCAAGGTCGATCCGACCAGCAGGGAGACGCGGCGCGCGCCCATCCGAGCGGCCTGATCCCTCACCGCCTCGGCGGCCGGCACGCCCATGGTGACCCGCTCGGTGGTCGTGAAGCCCATCTCGGCGCGCCTGATCTCAAACATCTCTAGCCTCCCTGGATGGTGGAGCGTGGAACAGACGCCAGCGGGCGCCACCTCTACACTATTCGCGATGGACGGTTTCAAGGCTGGAAATCCTCGAACAGGTTGGCGGTGAGAGAGGGATTCGAACCCTCGTTACGGTTTCCCGTAAACACGCTTTCCAAGCGTGCGCCTTCAACCACTCGGCCACCTCACCCCGCGCGAGGGCCGGCCAGAACCGGGCCGGCTCGCGGGGCGGCAATATACGCACGGCAAGTCGGCCCACAAGCGCCCATGGCGCCGGCCGCCGGAACGACTATCTTCAGGGCCGGCCAAAAGGAGAATCGAGATGTCGTTGTTCCGCGCCGGGGCCGAGAGCCTTGGCCGCCCCGATCCGATCCCCACCGCCGAGACGTGTTTCGTCAGCGGTCGCGCGTTGATGGGACCGTGGCCCGACGGATTCCAGACCGCCTGGTTCGCCATGGGCTGTTTCTGGGGCGTGGAGCGCAAGTTCTGGCAGACTCCGGGGGTATGGGTGACGGCGGTCGGCTATATGGGCGGGGAGACGACGAATCCCACCTATCGGGAGACCTGCTCGGGTCGCACCGGCCATACGGAGGCGGTGCAGGTGGTGTTCGATCCGGCGGTGATTTCCTATGCCGACCTGCTCAAACTGTTCTGGGAGGGGCACGATCCCACCCAGGGCATGCGCCAGGGCAACGACGTCGGCAGCCAGTACCGATCGGCGATCTACACCGCCTCGCCGGAACAAGCGGCGGCGGCGCGGGCTTCCCGCGCCGCCTATCAGGACGCGCTCACCGCGGCGGGCAAGGGGCGGATCACCACCGAGATCGCCGCCGCCGGCCCGTTCTACCACGCCGAGGACTACCATCAGCAGTACCTGGCCAAGAACCCGGGCGGCTACTGCGGCGTCGGCGGCACGGGCGTGACCTGCCCGATCGGGGTCGGCGTCCCGGCTTGAACCCGCGGACTTTCGACGCCGCCTGCCGCGCCCTGACCGGCGCGACCATGGACGTCCAATGGGGGGCCAACCACGTCTACAAGGTCGGCGGCAGGATGTTCGCGGTGGCCGGACCCTCGGGGACCTGTGCGTTCAAGGTCAGCGACATCGCCTTCGAAGCTCTCACGCAATCCGGCCGCGCCCGTCCGGCGCCCTATCTGGCGCGCGCCAAATGGGTGTTCTTCGAGGACATCGCGGCCCTGGACGACGCCGAGGCCGCCGACTGGCTGAGGAGCGCCCATGGGCTGGTCGCGGCCAAGCTGACCCGAGCCCAGCGGCGCGAGATCGGCCTGTAGAATCCTCCTCCTCCCTCCCCTTCATGGGGAGGGTCGGCCGAAGGCCGGGGTGGGGCTGTGTGACGCGACCCGATGCGCGGTGGCGATCGAAACAGCCCCACCCTGGCGGCTTCGCCGCCTTTCCCTCCCCATGAAGGGGAGGGATGTCCCCTATTCGAACCGGTCGGCCGTGTGCAGGGCGGCGTCCTCGCGCGTCACCTTCAGGGCGTAGAGAGCCGCGATCACCGCGCCCTTGATCCTCGGCAACAGCACCAGGGTGAACACCCCCAGCGGGATCAGCGTGGCCGGCACGATGATCCACACCGGCGTCCGCCAGATGATCGGAAACAACAACAGCGGCGCGACCACCAGCTGGCCGACCAGGAGGATGGTGAAATAGGCCGGCCCGTCGTCGGAGGGATAGCGGTCGAGGTCATGGCCGCAGGCGGCGCAGCTGGGCGAGACCTTCAGGTAGCGATAGAAGATGCGTCCGGACCCGCAATGGGGGCACCAGCCGCGAAAGCCGCGGGCGATGAGGGCGGGCAATGACGGGCGAGGGGGGATCGACATGCCTTCCTATGTGTTCCCGTGAAGGCGATAAGGGAAGGGGACGATGGCGCGATTGCGGATTTCCCGGGTTGGTCTGGGCGAGGGTCTCGCCGCCGCGCGGCGGGAGATCGGCCTGGTCGCCGCGCTGGGCGTCACCGTGCTGGGCGTCCTCGCTTTCCTCAGCGTGGCCGACGAGGTCACCGACGGCCACACCAAGGTCTTCGACGAAGGCCTGATGCTGATGCTGCGCCATCCCGGCGACATCACCCGGCCGATCGGCCCCGACTGGCTGAAGCTGGCGGCCATGGACATCACCGCGCTGGGTTCGGTGATCGTGCTCTGCCTGATCGTTCTGACCGTCGCCGGCCTGTTCGTCGCCCAGCGGCGTCTGCGCGAGGCATGGCTGCTGGTCGCCGCCTGCGGCAGCGGCCTGATCATGGTCGATATCCTCAAGGTGGTGTTCGGCCGTGAACGGCCGCCGGTGGCCATGCACGCCGTCGAGGTCGGCAACGCCAGCTTCCCCAGCGGCCACGCCATGCTCTCGGCCATCGTCTATCTGTCGCTGGCGGCGTTGCTGGCCCATTTCGCCGATCGTCGGCGGGTGCGGGTCTATGCCCTCGCCGCCGGCCTTATCGTCACACTCATCGTCGGCATGAGCCGGGTCTATCTGGGCGTCCATTGGCCCACCGACGTGATGGCCGGCTGGGCGTTGGGCGCGGCCTGGGCCATGCTCTGGTGGCTGATCGCCTGGTGGGTCGAACACCGCCCCGGCGCGCGACCAAGGCCGGGCACGCTGGACAACCCACCTTCGCGGTGATCTCGTCTCCCGGCATATGGGAGGCAGTGATGAGCAGCGACGACAACCAGGACTACGCCACCGCGACGGCCGGCGGACTGGCTCGCGACCTGGCCGCGCGCAAGATGAGTTCGGCCGAGCTGGTCGGCGCGGCGATCGCGCGGATCGAACGGCTCGACGGGGCGATCAACGCCGTGGTGGTGCGCGATTTCGAGCGCGCGCGCGAAACGGCGCGGGCCGCCGACGCGGCCATCGCGCGCGGCGAGCGCGGGCCGCTCCTGGGCGTGCCGATGACGGTGAAGGAGGCGCATAACGTCGAGGGCCTGCCGACCACCTGGGGACTCGAGTCGGCGAGAGGCTGGATCGCGCCCACCGACTCGGTCGGCGTGGCTCGATTGAAGGCGGCGGGGGCGATCATCGTCGGCAAGACCAATATCCCGCCCTTCCTCGCCGACTGGCAGAGTGACAATCCGATCTACGGCCGCACCAATCACCCGCTCGACCCGTCGCGCACGCCGGGTGGCTCGTCCGGCGGCGGCGCCGCGGCCCTGGCGGCCGGCATGGTTCCCCTGGAGTTCGGCTCGGACATCGGCGGCTCGATCCGCGTGCCCTCCAGCTTCTGCGGCGTCTTCGGCCACAAGCCGAGCTACGCCCTCGTCCCCCAGCGCGGACACGCGCCGCCGGGTCTCGACGGTTGCGAGCCGCCCCTCGGGGTGATCGGACCCATGGCCCGCACCGCCGGCGATCTCGCCCTCGCGCTCGATATCCTCGCCGGTCCCGCCGAGGCCGAGGCGGTCGGCTACCGGCTCGCCCTGCCGGCGCCGCGCCACGACCGTATCGCCGCTCACAGGGTGCTGGTCATCGACCACCATCCCGCCGCCAGGCTCGATCCGGAGATTGGCGCGGCGGTGAAGCGCCTGGCGTCCGATCTGGAGGCGGCGGGGGCCACGGTCGCCTGGGAGAGCCCGCTCATGCCCGACCTCGCCGCCGCCCACGGCGTCTATCTCCAGATCCTCGACACCGCCATGTCGCGCGGCGGGCCGCCGAGGGAGAACCCACTCTCCGCCCACCAGTACATGGACGCGCTCGACGCCCAGCTCGCGGTTCGCCGACGGTGGGCGGCGCTGTTCGAGGCCTTCGACGTGGTTCTCGCGCCGGCCTTCGGCGTGGTCGCCTATCCGCACGATTCGTCGCCGTTCCTGGAGCGGACCCATGTCATCGACGGCGAGACGACGCCCTACGCCGCGCAGGTCGCCTGGCCCGGCATGGCGACCCTGGCGAATCTCCCGGCCACCGCCGTGCCGATCGGCAAGACCGAGAGCGGCCTTCCCATCGGCGCCCAGATCATCGGGCCGTACCTCGGGGACCGGACCACGATCGCCTTCGCCGGCCTGATCGAAAAGGAGCTGCGCTAGACGCCGGCGTCGCCGGATCAGCGCTTCAGCCGCAGCTGGCCGGTGAAGTCGCGCTTGCCCAGCGGCACGCCCTTGGCGCGCAGGATGTCGTAGGCGGTGGTGGCATGGAAATAGAAATTGGGCAGCGAGAAGGACATGATGAAGCCCTCCGCCGTGAACGGCATGTTGAAGTCGCGGAACTTGAAGACGATGTCCCGGCCCTCCAAGGCGTTGATTTCCGCCGGATCGAGCCTCTCGAGCGCCTCGCGCGCATCGGCCACCACTTTCTGGAGGCCCTCATAGTCGAGGGGAAGCATGTCTCCGGGAGGGGCGAAGGCGCCGGTCTTCAGGCCTTCGATGGCGCCGATCGAATGGTGCGCCACCGACAGGATCTGGAAACGGAACGGCAGCATGTCTGGAATAAGGCGCGTCTCGACGATCTCGGCCGGATCGACGCGTCCGTCCGCGCAGTGCGCCAGTCCCCGGTCGAGGAACCCCGCGACGCCGCCCAGCGTCTGCAGATAGGAGGCCACGCTCAGGTCATAGAGTGAAGTCGCCATCGTCATCCTTCCGCCTCGTGGCTCGATCCTATCGAAAAAGGCCCGCGCCGGGCAATGAAATCCGCCGTCCCCGACATCCCCGCGAATCAGGAACGGCATCGGCGCGCCGGCGTTTGGTCAGGCGAGGAGATAAAGTCATGAATGAGAACCGAGCCGAAGGCGCCGCCAAGGTCGTCCTGGGAAAATTCGAGAGCGCGGTCGGCGAGGCGGTCGATGATCCCAAGCTGCGGCTCAAGGGGGCCGGACGGCAGGCGGGCGGCCGGGTCCAGGAAGCGGCGGGCGCCGCCCAGGAAACCCTGGGCGTGTTGACCGACAGCGCAAGGCTGGCGGCTTCGACCGTCGGCGACGCCTATGGGAAGGTCTCCGACATTGCCGCCGAGATCGATCCGTTCGTCCGGGACAAGCCCTACCTCGCCGTCGCCATCGCCGCCGCCGCCGGCTTGCTCGCCGGCCTGCTGATCGCCGGGCGGGGTCCGAGGGTGATCTACGTCAAACCCAGGGTCTGAGCCCCGGCGGCCCGCCAGGGCGCTTGCCAATCTCTCCGCCGGCTTCGATATAGGCGGGGACATGGCCAAGCCCCACGAGCTGCGCACGGCCGCCAAGGCGAAGACCGCGTCCAAGCGGCCCAAGTCGGTGAGCATCAAGACGCTCTCCACGGACGGGGGCGCCAAGACCCGCGTTTTCGTCCTCGACGCCAACAGCGCCTCGTTCGGCGATGATTTCCTCTACGCCTTCAAGAGCAACGTGAAACTGGCGCGCAAGAAGAGCCGCGAACGCCGCGCCGCCGCCGATGACCCCAAGCGGCCCGCCTGACCCGCCCGCCCTGTGGATCATCGCCGGCGCCAACGGCTCCGGCAAAAGCACCGCCTATGAGCGCGTCGCCATGGCCGGCCGCTCCGGCGGCCCGTGGTTCATCAATCCGGACGCCCTGGCCAAGCGGATCGCCGATCACGAGACCCTGCCGCTCGATCCGGACGCCAATCTCGAATCGGTCAGGCGGATCGAGCGCTGGCTGCACGCTTCGGTCGAGGCCCACCAGACCGTCGGCGTGGAAACCGTGCTTTCGACGGGCAAATACCAGCAACTCGTCGAACATGCTCGCGAGCAGGGTTTTCGGATCCGTCTGATCTACGTCTTCCTCGCCAACGCTGAACTGAACATCGCGCGGGTCCGCGACCGGGTGGCCAAGGGCGGCCACGACGTTCCCGAGTCCTCGATCCGTGCTCGCCGCGCGCGGTCGTTCACCCAGCTCTCGTGGTTCTTCGATCACGCCGACGAGGTCGAGATCTTCGACAACTCCGGCGCGGAGCCGCGGCGGGTGGTCAGCAAGGCCGGGGGCGACATCTCGGTGTTCGGCCGCCTGATCCCCGAACTGCTGGCCGCGCTCGCCCCGGTGGCGCCGGGACTGGCCGAGCTGCTCGGCGTCCAGGGTCCGCCGCGAAGGCGCCGTCGCCGCCGTCGGCGCCGGCGTGGGCGCGGCCCGCCCGCCGCGCCGATCGCGAGCGCCTCCGCCTGAACCCCAGCCTTACCAAGAATTCATTGGGGTCTTTCCATCGCCGGGTTTCTACTCCGGGCACGCGCAATGCGCGGCGAGCGGAATGAGGAGGCCTCGAATGGGCTGGGAAAGCACGGCCTGGATCGTTCCCACCGGCTTCTGGATCCTGGTCGGGACGATCATCCTGGCGCCGATCTGGTTCCGATCGCGTGACCGGCGGAAACTCTACGAAACCGTCAAGGTCGCCTATGAGAAGGGTCACCCGGTCGCCCCCGAACTGATCGCCGCCATGCGGTCCGGGGCCGCCGACGCGGCGATTCCGCCGGTGGAACGGGACCTGCGAACCGGCGCGCTGCTTTTGGCGGCGGGCCTCGGCGTCGTCGGACTGGGCTGCGGCCTGTGGTATGGGCTGGGCAGCGTCGATGATGTCTCCGCCTATACGACGGGGCTGTGGGTCACCGGTGTCGGCGCCATGGTCTGCCTGATCGGCCTCGTCCATCTGGGTTTCTGGCTCGCCCGGCGCGGTTCGCGGCCGGGATCGATCCTCGGAGCCGGCTAGGGTTTCCCCGGCCGGCCGTCGAACCGTCGCCGGGCCGCTTCGATCTCAACTTCGTGGACCCGCGCCCAGAGGCCGAGGGCCTCGACGGGGACGCACAGCGAGCGGCCGAGGTCGGTGAGGGCGTAATCGACGCGCGGCGGGATGGTCGGAAACACGGTCCGCCTCACCAGGCCGTCGCGCTCCAGGCCCCGCAGGGTGAGGGTCAGCATGCGCTGGGAAATCCCGCCGACCATGCGCTTGATCTCGTTGAACCGCCTGGGTCCGCCGCCCAGCAGCATGACGATCAGCACGCTCCACTTGTCGCCCACGCGCGGGCGGCGAGATGGGAGCCGCGGCCGATCATCCGTCGAGTTCGACGGGTCGCCCAGGAGGCGCTATGGTCCGCCCTCTCGCGAGGATCCGATGAGCACCGCATACGAAACCGACGTCGTGGCGTGGTCGAAGGAGCAGGCCGCCTTGCTGCGCGCCGGGCGTTTGTCCGCGCTCGACATCGAACATATCGCCGACGAGGTCGAAGACGTGGGGAAGAGCGAACAGCGCGAGCTGGCGAACCGTCTGGCAATCCTTCTGGCGCACCTCTTGAAGTGGGGCCATCAACCAGATCGGCGAGGGAAGAGCTGGGAGTTGACTATACGGGAGCAACGGCGCGCGCTGTTGTTGCACCTCGAGGGCATGCCGAGCCTGAGAACGATCCTCCGCGATCCACGATGGTTCGCGGCCGTCTGGTCCGACGCCCTGGCGAGGGCCGCCGAGGAAACCGGTCTGGCCAGCTTCTCCGAGACCTGTCCTTGGACCCAGGCGCAAATCCTGAGCCCGGAATTCCTCCCGGATTGAGACCGGCGGCTCGCCGACGATCGTGGGTCGCGAGCCGGCGCGGCGGGGGCTCGATGATGCATGGAACGATCAGGCTCGGAGTGCTCGTCGCCGCAGCCACCTTGTCCGCTTCGGCGACCTGCGCGGCGAGCGTCGCCGTGCGCGCCGGGGCGATCGAATACACCGGCGATGACCACGTCACGCGGACCTTGACCGCCGCCGGCGGCTACGAGGAGCCGGCCCTGTCTCCCGATGGCCGGACGGTGGCGTTCATCCACGTCGATGGTCCCGCCCGCGACGGCGGCGATGACCCCTCGACCTCGCTGTGGATCGCCGACGGTCCGACCGGGCAAGCCCATCGCCTGACCGGTCCCCACCGCTCCGATACCCCGGCCCAGAATTTCGCCTCGTTCGCCCACCCGATCTTCTCCCTCGACGGCCACTTCATCTACGTCTCGGCCGACGCCTGGGCGACGTCGCCGGCGGTTCACCAGATCAGCGTCGCCACCGGACAGGAACATTTCGTCATCGACGGCGGCGTCGCCTCGCTCATCCGCACCGGTCCCTGGCGCGGCTACCTCCTGGTCGGCCGCCACATGTACTACGCCGCGCCCAGGCAAGGCTCCTACGACCCGGTCTTTGTCGTGCGACCCGACGGCAAGGCGATGTTCCCCGTTCCGGGCACCGAGACCGACGACGGCGCCGATCATGTCGCCCCGTGGCTGAGGGCCCACGGCTGGCGGGCGTGGTGAATATCCCTGCGTCGGTCGTCTCGACGGTTTCCAGAACGCCATCGAGGCGAACACCTCGTCCTCGACGATGAAGCGATGGAAGAGCGCCGCCAGCGTGTGGAGGCCGATGAGGCCGAGGAGCGCGCGGGCCGAGGCCTCGTGGACGCCGTGAAAGAGGTGAGTGAGACCCTTGTCCCTGGCCATCACCGCGGGCGCCTGCCAGGCTAGTAGCGGGAACGGCCGCCCCCGGGTCAGGCTCTGCGCGAGGCCGGTCAGCGGCTGGATCAGCAACAGCGCGTAGAGAGCCACCTCGTTCGCCCGGGCGAGGCGTTTCTGGATCGCCGGCGTGGCGGCCGGGAGCGCCGGCGCGTAGGCGAAGGCCAGGCGCCAGACGACGCGGCAAAAGGCCGTCAGCCACGTCAGGACGCCCAGTGATCGATGAAGATAGAGGAAGGCCTCCTCCTGCTCGCGGTCGGTCGCCAGGCCCAGCCTCCAGCCGCTGGCGAACAATCCCACGATCAGCGCGACCGTCGCCCAGTGCAGCGCCATAGTCATCGGATCGAAACGGCCGGATCCGCCGAGGCGCGTTCTTCCAATGGGCATTGGTCTCTCCGTCGGGGCCGTCTCCGCGACAGACCCAGACGCCTCACCTCTCTCCTCGTCGCGGTCGCCTTGGGCGGCGCCCCCGTGGTCGGAGCTGTCGGGGGCCTGACCATCGCTTCGCCCGTCGCCGCCGCGCCGGCTGGCCCAACCGTCAGAATAGACAACTTCACCTTCGGTCCGGCGGTCATCACGGTCGGCGTCGGCACGACCGTTACCTGGGTCAACAACGACGACATCCCCCACACCGTGGTGGCCAGCGACAGGGCGTTCAAATCCAAGGTCATGGACACCGACGAAAAGTTCACCTTCACCTTCACCCGGCCCGGCGAGTACGCCTATTTCTGCTCGCTCCACCCGCATATGGTCGGCAAGGTGGTGGTGAAGGCGGGGTGACGGCGGGGCGTTGACCGGGCGCAAGCCATTCTTCCGGCCGCACCTGGCGTTCAGCGGCGGGGCGCCGCGCGGGCCGTCGGCGACCGGGGCGGCGTCTTCGTCCGCGACCGGCGGCGCCCTCACCGGCGACCAGACGCGGCGGTTTGGCGAGGTGATCCTGCCGCACCTGGACGGGGCCTACAATTTCGCCCGCTACCTGGCCCGCGATCCGGTGGCCGCCGAGGACATCGTCCAGGAGGCCTTCCTGCGCGCTTTCCGCGCCTTTTCGACCTGGCGCGGCGGCGAGCCCAAGGCCTGGCTCTATGCGATCGTGCGCAACTCATTTCTCGACTGGGCCGGGGCTGAGAGAAGCGCCGGCCGGGTCCTGGTCGGGGAGGGCGCCCTCTCCGAGGGGGAGGCCTCGGCGGTGGCGGGCGCCGCCGATCCCGATCAGGCGACGCCGGAGGAGACCCTGCTGCGCCGACGCGAGGCCGAGACGGTTCGCGCGGTCATCGAAAACCTGCCCGAACCCTTCGGCGAAGCCCTCGTCCTGCGCGAGATGGACGAAATTTCCTACAAGGAGATCGCCCTGATGACCGGCGCGCCGATCGGCACGGTGATGTCGCGCCTGGCCCGCGCGCGCCAGATGCTGGGCAACGTCCTGGCGCCGGCGCCTGAGTCCGTGAGCGTCGCCAAAGGCGCGGGAGCGCGGCCATGACCGCCTGTTCCGACCAAACCATGCGGCTCCATGGCCTGATCGACGACGAACTGGACGCCGTCAACGCCCTGGCCTGCGAGGCGCACGTCATGACCTGCGAAGCCTGCCACGCCGAGTTCCTGCGCCTGGGAAGGTTGCGGGACGCGGTTCGGACCCCCGGCGTGGCGCATACGGCGCCGGCCAGCCTGCGCGCCCGCATCGACCAGTCCTTGAGGGACGCAGCCGCCCAGCCGGCCCGCCGGCGACCCGGCAGGGCTGCCACCTGGGTCGCGTCCGGCGGCATCGGCGCCATCGCCGCCAGCCTGGCCATCGTCGTCCTGGAGCCGACGTTCATGGACTCGCGGGTCGAGAACGAACTTGTAGCCAGCCACGTCCGCTCGCTCCTGGCCAACCACCTGACCGACGTCCAGACCTCCGACAAACACGTCGTCAAGCCCTGGTTCAACGGCCGCATCGACTTCTCGCCGCCGGCGCCAGACCTGGCCGACCAGGGCTTTCCCCTGGCCGGTGGCCGTCTGGACTATGTCGAGGGCAGGGTCGTCCCGGCGATCGTCTATCACCGGCGCCTGCACACCATCAACGTCTTCGTCTGGCCGGCCGCCGGCCATGACCTGACGGCCACCCGAACCTTCCGGCGCGAGGGCTACAGCCTCGCCGAATGGAAACACGGCGACCTGGAGTTCTGGGCCGTCTCCGACATCGACGCCACGGAACTGCGTCAATTCCAGGCGGCGTTCGTCGGGAGGTCGTAGTAGCGCCAGCGAACGCCGCTCTTGCCAAGGACTACGCCGGAGGCGTAGTTTAGGCTTCGCGTGCGATTCGTATTCGACTCCACCAAGGATGAGGTCAACCTCGCCAAGCACGGCGTCTCACTTGCCTTGGCCGAAGTCCTCTTCGCCGGACCGCACGTGTCGGAGGCTGATGATCGATTCGAATACGGAGAGGTTCGCGAGATTTCGTTCGGTCTCATCGCAGGCCGGCTCTTCGTATGCGTTTACGTGGACCGAGGCGCGGACCGACGGGTCATTTCCCTGCGCAAGGCCAACAGACGAGAGGTGAGACGCCATGGCCAAGACCTTGAGTGACACCGCGCGAGGAGCGCTGGCCGCGACCGACTGGCACAAGATCGATGCGATGACCGACGAGGACATCGCCCGGCAGATCGCCTCCAATCCCGACGCCGCGCCCGACATGGCGCCGGTGATCGACGTGCGCGCGATCCGCCGGGCGGCGGGCATGACCCAGGCCCAGTTCGCCGCCGCCTATGAATTCAGCGTGCGAACCGTGCAGGAATGGGAACGCGGCGCCAAGCGGCCCAGCGGCCCGGCGCGTACCCTGCTCCGCGCCATCAAGGGCGATCCCGAGGGCCTGCGGAAGGCGCTCGCGGTGGCCTGAGGGGCAGCGACGGTGTCTGGGAAGAAAACCGCGGGGGTCCGCGGTGGGACTCGCCACGTAGTGTTGACGGAGAAGGAATTCGCGTTTGCCCTACTGGCGTCCAGTCCGCTTACGCGCTACAGCTGACTAGCTAGTCAGGAGGCGCGCAATGCAAAAGCCCTCGACGGCGGTCTGGAAGCTGGAAGACGCCAAGGCGCGGTTCAGCGAGGTGGTGCGCCGCGCCCATCGGGACGGACCGCAAGCGGTCACGGTGCGGGGTCGCCGCGCGGTGGTGATCCTCGACGCCGAGGTATACGAGCGCCTCGCCGCGCCCGCGCCAGAGACGCCCTTCGTCACCTTCCTGGAGAGCCTGCACCTGGAAGGCCTCGACCTGACGCGCGAGCCCGATCCGGGGCGCGAGGCGGAACTTTGATCGGCTGGCTTCTCGACACCAATGTCATCGCCTCCCTGATCGCCCCCGACGGGGCGCCGAGCGTCAAGCGCTGGGCGGCGGGCGAGGCGGAGGATCGATTCAATCTCAGCGTCATCACCCTGGCCGAATACGACAAGGGGATCAGCGGCCTCGCCGAGGACGACCCCCGGCGAGCGCGCCACGCCGCCAACCGGGACGCCATCGAGGCCCGCTTCGGCGCCCGGGTCCTGCCGCTCACCAACGCCGCCGTCCGTCGCTGGGGGGTGATATCGGGGCGGGTGAGACGCGACACCGGCCATCCGCCGCCGGTCATCGACACCCTGCTGGCCGCCACGGCCATCGAGGCGCGGCTCTACCTGGTGACGCGAAACATCCGGGATGTCAGCCGCACCGGCGCGGCGGTCTTCAATCCCTGGGAGGACGATCGCGCGGATTTCCCGCTGACTTCTTCCTAGAGGATTGCGCGGGATGTCGGCTCCGCCATCAAAAAACGATAAGACACCGCGTCGTGTCGCCGAGACGGGATCAGTCTGAGATTATCCCGTAGGATCAGCGACATGAGAGCGCTTTCGAAGCAAGGGAGCGCCGGGAATATCCAGGAATATCCAGGAATATCCAGGAATATCCGGGAATATCCGGGAATTTCGGGGACTCTTCGGGACTCCGCGAGCAACATCGGGGACAAAACGCGCTCGCCGCGGGACCAGACGGCGGTGGAAGGGGGACGATGAGGGCGCCGGTAGCAAGCCGCTCGAGCGGCCTCGGCGAGACTTCTCCCGACGTTCGCAATTTGCATCATCCCGGGGCCGGTTGTCAACCTCTCTCGCGCTGTGGGCGCGGGCCCAGCCCGCCGATCCAGGTGCGCGGCGTGAGCCATTGGGCATGGGCTAGCCTCCGCACCATTCCGCCGTGGTTTTCGACAGGGGGTGAGCGAAGGCGGTACAATCCGCCTCGCCCGAGGATACGGTGAGCACCGCATACGAAACCGACGTCGTGGCCTGGTCGAAGTGCTGCGCGAACTCGGCCTGCCGAAGATCCGGGGCTACAAGCCCAAGCTCGACTTCCAGAACGCCATCTTCGGGGCCATCGACCGTCACCTGTCGGCCAACGCCGGCCTGCTCGATCTGAACCCCGGCGCCGCGAGCGGCGTCGCCGAGGCGCCGAGCCTCTTCGAGGAACCGCCGCCCACGCCGGATTTCAACGCCCCTCCCAGGCCCGAGCGGCTGGAGCGTCTGATCCGCAAGTTCGACCCCACCGAACGCGACTTCAGGAACCGGGCGCTCGGCAAGGCGGGCGAGGCGCTGATCATCGACTTCGAACGCCGCCGGCTGGCCCACGCCGAGCGCCGGGACCTCGCCGGCAAGGTCCGCTGGGTCTCCCAGGAAGACGGCGCCGGCGCCGGCTACGACATCCTCTCCTTCGACCCCGCCGGCCTCGAACATTGGATCGAAGTCAAGATCACCCGCGGGCTCACGCATAGCTTGCAGCCTATGGACAAGTCGGACGCGGCGGACTATGCGATCCCATGTCACGGACGGTGACCGACCACGACGCCCTGCCGGCGCCGGCGCGGGACGAGTTGCTGGCCGTCACCGCCCTGCTGGAGACCTATGGACCGACGCTCGGCCGACCCCACGCCGATACCTTGGTTGGATCGAGGCACGCCAATATGAAGGAGCTTCGGTTCAGGGCGGCAGATGGGGTCTGGCGGGTCGCTCTTGCGTTCGACCCCACCCGGCGGGCGATATTGCTGGTGGCTGGCGACAAGTCGGACGTGGCGCGGAAGCGATTCTACGCCGCCTTGATCCGCAAAGCGGACAGGCGGCTGACCGCGCACTTGAAACGTTTGAAGGAGAGTTGAGATGGGACGAACGCGCGAGGAGATCATGGCCGCCCTTCCCGCGGTCCACCGGTCGCGGATCGAGGCTCGCGCGGCCGAACTGCATCGCGAGGTGGGGGGCCTCAAAGCCCTGCGCTTGCTGGCAGACCGCAGCCAGGATCAGATCGCCCAGGGCTTGGGCATCAAACAACCATCGGTTCTCAAGATCGAGCGCCAGACCGATCTCTATCTGTCCACCCTCCGCCGATTCGTGGAAGCGGCCGGAGGCACTCTCGAACTTCGGGTGAAGCTGCCGGGCAAGGGCGTCCTGCGCCTGACGGGACTGGGGGAACTGGCGCCGTGATCAGATTCACTCCGACCCCTTTTTTGGACGCGTTCCGGCTCTCCCGCGTCTACGAGTTCGGGGAAGCGCCGAGGTTCTTCAAACTGCGCCCGCCGTTGGAGCAGGCCGTCGTACTCGGGCCGGCCACGTACCGGGCGTCCCTCGGGTAGCATCGGTTCATTTCCCGCGGTATGCTGGTAGGACCATGGCCCACGCGAATCCCTCGCCAAACGAATCGCCGGAGGCGACCATGCGCCTGCCCTGGTTCGTCAAGGTCTCGCCCGAGTTCTACGATGACCCCTGCGACGTGGGATTTGGCTGGGAGGGCTGGGCGACCGACGAGGACGACGCCGTGACCCAGGCGCTTGAGGAATGCCACCTCGTCTAACGAACGCGAGCCCGAGTTCCACGAAGAAGACGTCGATCCCAGACGTGCCAAGGTCCACGTCGCCGAAATCGACTTCCGCCGCTTCGCCGGACCCCTCGTACATTGGGCCCGGACGACGGGCGGCCGGGAGACGCCGCTGTGGAAGGCCATGGAAGCGGCGGTTGCGGCGGCCCGCCTGCCGGTGGCACCCCTCGACCTGAGCGAGGCCGGCTGAGGGCGGTCGTCAGCCACTCGCCGAAGGAGAATAGGGAAGCTTTTCTACTACCGGATAGAAAGGCTCGCCCCAGTCGAGTCCAGGGTTATCGAGCATGATGTCGACGAAGAGAGGCAACATCCAGCCGATGACAGCGACTCCATCCTCGACTTGCCGCCGGTTCACCGAGCTTTTCCACGTCGCCCCCCCATGCAGCAGCTGGTTGCGCAGCACATAGAGGGAATCAACAACCTTGGCTAGAGTCTTGGCTGTGTCTCTCTGCTTGATGAAGAAGGCGGTCTCGGTTCGATGTCGATCAAATCGGGTTGGCCAATCGTCGAATCCGTTTGCACCGTTCTGAAATTGCCAAAATGGGGCGAACAGGTATTTGCTATAAACCAACGATTCGATTTCACGGCGATATCGATTCCAGGTAGCGTCCTGAACTCTACTCTTCTTGTCGAAGCGGGAAAGCGTGGTCAGGAATTGCTTGAACAGAGCGCGGTCCGTGGGCGAATTGGGTCCCGCGTCGCCGTCAGCATAAGCAGCGTTGAAGCCGACCCAAAGCAGGATAAAGCAGACGTCAGGATCCTCCTTCATGCTTTCGGCCGCGGCAAGCCAACTGATCGTACGGTGCGCCCGAAGGTCGAGAGCCTGCGGGAATCCATCGCCACGCGACGCTTTTTGTTTCGTCCTCAAGATGGCGGTCGGAATTGAAAAGAGAACCGACGACACTACCGCTTAAACCCGTAAGAATTGGTCACGTGAGATAACCGCTTCGACGACCCAACTGCTACATAAGTCCAGAGGGGTTACCGCTGGTCCATTTGGCCACCACCCGCTCTGTCTCTGGCGTCGGTTCGGGAATCGGCCGCCAGATATTCGCTTGTGGGTAGCGATTTGGCCGTTGCGGGATGGCGCTCTCATCCGGCTTCCATCCAAACAGTTCGAAGGCACGATACTGAAGGACAGAGGCAACCTCGTCATTGTCGTCAGTGAATTTAGCGATCTCGGCCGGCAATAGGATCAGGTTCGCGATGGATGTGTGATAGCGAGGATCGTAGCAAGTCTTCGGCCAGACGTGGCAGGCATTGTAGCCCTGAGCGCCACGCCTTCCAAAGACCGCCAGCTTTATAGCCAGGTTCGCATAGCTGTTGTCGTCGAGTTGGACGCCCTGGACGAATGACCCTCGGACCTCGTCGGGCTTTTTTCTTCGGATGCCGGGATACCAGGTCGCGTGCCGATCACCGGCCATTAGCCGGGCGACGATCTTGGGGTGGGCCCAGGTCGCGCTGCGCGCAATCAGTTCCACCGGGTTGAAGCCCATGACCTCGTAGGCGCTCGACAGAATCTGGGAGGCGTGGACCGGCTCAGCCGCAACGGCCGATTTCGCTCGCGGCGCTCGTTGCTGGCCGGCGTCGGCCGAATGGACCTTCTGCGAGCCTTCCAGATAACTGCGGAAGAGCGTTGCGGCGTTCTTGAGGGAAGCCAGACCCGTTCGAAGATCACCGTTGATCTGCACCCGCGAGGGGTTGGGGCGACCGCGCCGCTCGTCCTCCATGCCATAGGTGAGTTCGGTCAGGAGCTGCGCCAATCGGTCCCGATCGTGAAGCTGCTGCAGACCTCCGTACGCGAGCGAGAGCCGCCTGACGCGTGCCACTGTGGCCGCGGAGGTGTTCGCCGGAACACCCTGGCGGTCAAGCCACGCCGGGAAGCCCACGGTGCACTCGCTTGCCTCGGAATCGTTGTTTCCCATGGTTCGCCAATGCTACCTTGAGATAACCGCCTTTGGAAACCGCACCTTGCGGCCTGTTCCACGGCTGGGAAGTCAGGTTAACGTGGAATTCGGGTTGACTTGCCGTGGATGGCTTCGGGTGATTCCTACAGGTTTTTGATTCGCTTG
>Ga0208849_1000219_pt1 | contig 55643 bp, 57 predicted proteins | sample NGESurdeep072012_10_FD_184470 | JGI IMG/M metagenome (GOLD analysis project Ga0208849, IMG submission 184470) | Arctic peat soil microbial communities from Barrow, Alaska - NGEE Surface sample 53-3 deep-072012 (SPAdes) | ecosystem: Environmental > Terrestrial > Soil > Wetlands > Peat ... | reverse complement strand
GGGGGGGGGGGGGTGACCGCCGTGAGCGGCCGATGTCCCTCCGCATTTTGGTCGCTCGGCGTGGGATCGTGGCGATCCACCGTCCAAGGATGATGTCGTCGGCGCTGGTTGGAACCCACCGGCGCCGCCCCTCGTTGAAGATGAACGGGCGCGAATGATGGGAGATGGTTGCATGGCGCATCCGGTGATCGGCTCAATGCTCCGAAAGAGGGTCGCGACAGGCCATCTGACGGTCCTCTGGGAGGACGGCTCGGCCGAGACTTTCGGCGACGGCGGCGGACCGGAGGTGCGGGTACGGGTCAGCGACAAGGCGGTCCGCGAGATCGTTCGCAAGCAGGGCCTGGGCCTGGGAGAGGCCTATATGAGCGGCGACCTCAGCTTCGAGCGCGGAGATATCGCCGGACTTCTCGCCATGGTCGGACGCAATCCGATCGGCCCGCGGACGCGACCCGGCCTGATCGGGCGAGGCTGGCGGTCATTGTTGCGGCTCAAACGGCAATGGAACGACCGGCGCGCCTCGCGGGCCAACGTCCACCATCACTATGATCTCTCCTACGATCTCTACCGAAGTTTTCTGGACGCCGATATGCAGTATTCCTGCGCCTATTTTCCGAGGTCCGGAATGACCCTCGACGAGGCGCAGGCGGCGAAGAAGGCGCACATCATCGCCAAGCTTCGCCTTGCCCAAGATCAGCGCGTCCTGGATATCGGCTGTGGCTGGGGCGGCCTCGGCCTGCAACTGGCGGCCGATCACGGCGTCCGTGTCACCGGCGTGACCCTATCTGGCGAGCAGCTGGCCGTCGCGCGCCGGCGCGCCGCGGAGAGCCGCCTCGAGGACCGCGCCCAATTCGCGCTGGCCGACTACCGCGACCTCACGGGACCCTTCGACCGCATCGTCTCGGTGGGCATGTTCGAGCACGTCGGCGCGCCCAACTACCGGGCCTTCTTCGAAAAGATCCGCGGCCTCCTCACCGACGACGGCGTCGCGGTGATCCATTCCATCGGCCGCATGGATGGTCCCGGCGTCACCGATCCCTTCATCCGCAAATACATCTTTCCCGGCGGCTACGTTCCGGCTCTCTCGCAGGTGACGACCGCGGTCGAGCAGGCTGGCCTGTGGATCACCGATATCGAGGTCCTGCGCCTGCACTACGCCGAGACCCTGCGCCATTGGCGGGAGCGGTTCCTGGCGGCGCGGGAAACCATCGCCGGGGTCTACGACCAGCGCTTTTGTCGGATGTGGGAGGTCTATCTCGCCGCCAGCGAGATGGGGTTCCGCCACGCCGGCCTGTTCGTCTTCCAGATTCAGCTCACCAGGCGCGTGGACGCGGTTCCGGTGGTCAGAGACTACATGGTCGAACGCGAAGCGAGCCTCGATTGCCGCCCCGCTCCCATTCGTCGGAGCGGGTAATATCAGTCGCTCCTCGACAAGCCCTGAGGATTTGGCGATGGGGGCCGCGAGGCGCCGGCGGTGGTGTTCGCGGCGGTCGCCCGCATCCGCGCATAGTCCGCCGCGGTGAGATAGGGCAGCGCCTCCAGGAACGCGACCAGGTCCCACACCTGGCCATCGGAGCGCACTTCCCTCCAGGCCGGCATCGCGGTCATCTTAACGCCCTGGCCGACAATCCAGTAGAGTTCTTCGGGTCGCCACCGCCGGGCGGCGTCCTCCAGATAGGGCGGCGGGGGTGTCATGGCGTGGGCCCAGCGTGCGTTGGAGACTCCGGGCGCGCCGTGGCAGGACGCGCAGGAAGCGTCGTAATCGCGAAACCCGGCGGTGACCTCGACCGGCGTGAACCGGGCCGGTGGCGTGATGCCCTTCGCGCGAACTTCCACCGAACGGATGAAGGCGGTGTGCGCCGCCAGCGCCACGGCGGGAATGTGCGGAGTGCTGGCGGTGGCGTTGAAGATGCCTCCTTCGATGACGACCAGTGCGCCGGCGCCCATGGCGGCGAAACCGCAGGCGACCCCGACCAGCCAGGTCAGGGGACCCCTCGGCGAGCTGAAGAAATGCTCGATCGCCTCGCGCGTCCGGCTGGACACGGCGCTCAGCGCCCCCGGTAGAGATAGGCGGCGACGTCACGCGCCTGGGAGTCGGAAAGACCGACGTCGGGCATGGCGTTTCCCGGGACCACCGCTTGCGGGTGGCGCAGCCAGCGAACGAGATTCTCGGGCGTGTTGGGAAGCACACCGGCGATCATCGTCCGATCGGCGAAGGTCGATAGTGGCGGGCCGACCTTGCCATTGGCGCCTTGGACGCCGGCGATCTCGTGACAGGCGCCGCAACTGAACCGGCCAACCAGGATCGCGCCCTGACCGGGATCGCCGCCGAACTTCGCCCATGTTGGTTCGGCGGGGCGCCGAACGCAGGCGACCAGCGGGCTCAAGCCGGCGGCGGCCAGGATGATGAACGCCACGGTCTTGAGCGGCCAGACAGAAACGCGGGTCACGGCGTGAACCTCCAGCACGAAGGGATGAAGAATGGCCACGCCGTGTCGAAAGCGATGGCCACGGCGAAGGCGGTCGCGGTCAGCATCCCGCACAGAGCCAGGAAGCGGGTCCGGCCTTCGCCCACATCGAGCACCGCGTTCGCGTCGCCGGGTTTCTCCGTGTGTGAGCGCCGCCACGCCGCCAGGGCGGCAAAGCCGGCCACGAGCGTGATGGCCAGGCAGGCGAGATTGACGCAGACCAGGAACACATCCTCGGCGCCCCAGCTCGCGGCCGACGGCGCCGCGTGCGGCGCGCCGTCCTGTTCGCAGACGCTCGTCGCCACCCCGAAATCCACGGCGAGTTGAAAGATCCACGCGGCCGGACCGGCGGCCAGGACCAGCAACGCCTTCCACGGCGAGACCCTGTCCCGGTGAGGCGCGGGATGTTCGCGCGGCTCGATCCGGCTGACGGTCATGACGACGCCCAGATATAAGGCGCGATATAGAGGGTCGTGAACACCACCAGCCACACCACATCGACGAAGTGCCAGTAGGTCGAACTGATCAGCACCGGCGTATGACGCCTGGGCGTGAAGTCACCGGCCACCGACCAGGCGAAGACCACCCCCAGAATGATCAGGCCGACGACGACGTGGGCCATGTGCAGGCCGGTGATGGTGAAGTAGAGCGAGCCGTAGGATCCGCTTCTCAGGCCGAACGTCTTGGACTTCCACTCCAGCGCCTGGATGATCAAGAAGATCACGCCCATGGCCATGGTCACGGCGGTGCCGATCAGGTGTTGACTTCGTTTCCCGCTCTTGGCGCCCTGTTCGGCCCACCAGATGACCGCGCTGCTGGAGAGCAGGATGATCGTATCGGGCAGGGAGAGACGCAGGGATGGATGGGCGACGGGCAGCCAGCGGGGACCGAAGCGCACCGCGAAATAGGCGTAGCTGAACAACAGATAGGCAAACAACGATGATTCGGTGGCGATCAGACAGAGCATGCCCCACCAGCCGACGCTGTTGCGCTTCAGGCCGGCGACCGGCAGATCCCGATCAAGGTAAACCGCCTCAGACATCGGCGGCCTCCATATCGGCGTGGACACGTCTGGGCCAGAACCAGTCGATGAGCGCGCCGATCAGGATCACCGCGCCGAGAGCCGCCACCCACCAGAGATGGAACAGCGCCGCGACGAATCCCATCGACAGGCCGCAGGTGAGGATGAATGGCGCGAACGAATCGGCCGGCATCTCAAGGATCAGGTTGGGTTCCGCGTCGAGGGGCGTCGTGGCCAGCGTCTCGCGCCCGCGGTCCAGCAGCAGCCCCTCGGTGAGGCGCGACCGGGCCGGCGATTCGTCGAGCCAATCCTCCCACAACGGGTGACGGCTCTCGATGGTGGGAATCACCGCGAAGTTATAGGGCGGCGGCGGGGAAGGGACCGACCACTCCAGGGTCGGCGCGCTCCACGGATTGGGTCCGGCGACACGACCGCGCTTGAGGCTGACCGCGATATTGATCAGGAACAACAGGACGCCGATGGCGAACAGCAGCGCGCCCAGGGAAATCACCAGGTTCACCGGCCCCCAGCCCATCCCCGGCGCATAGGTGTAAATCCGCCTGGGCATGCCCATCAGGCCGGCGATGTGCATGGGGAAGAAACCGAGGTTGAAGCCGACGAACATGGTCCAGAAGTTCCACCTCCCCAGGCCCTCGCTCAAGAGCCGGCCGGTCATCTTCGGGAACCAATAGTAGAACGCGCCGACCACCGGGAAGACGTTGATCCCGATCAGGACGTAGTGGATGTGGGCGACCACGAAGTAGGTCTGGGTGAGCTGCCAGTCGATCGGCGTCGAGCCGGTCATCACCCCCGAGACGCCGCCGATCACGAACAGAACGATCATGCTGGCGAAAAACAGGAAGGCGGTGCGGATCACCGGCCGGCCGGTCCAGATGGTGGCGGTCCAGGCGAACACGGCCACGGCGCTGGGAATGGTGATGATCAGCGAGGCGCCGCTGAAAAAGGAGAGCGCCAGGCTGGGAAGGCCGGTCGCGAACATGTGGTGAACCCACACCCCGAACCCCAGGGCCATGGTCGCCACGGTGGCGAGCGCCACGGGAGTGTAGCCGACCAGAGGGCGGCGGCAGAAGGTCGGCAGGGCGTCGGACACCATGCCCATGGCCGGCAGGACGATGGCGTAGACCCACGGGTGACCGAACATCCAGAACAGGTGCTGCCAGATCAGCGGCTGGCCCTGCGAAGTGGTGAAGAACTGGGTGCCGAACTGCCGGTCCATCCACAAAAGGAAGAAGGCGAGGCTCACGCTGGGCACCGCCAGCAGATTGGCCACCGAGGCGGTGAGGGTGCCCCAGCACAGGATGGGTACGCGGTTGATCGACATGCCGGGGGCGCGGGTTCGCAGGAAGGTCACCACGAAGTTGGCCGACCCGACGGTGGTCGAGATGCCCAGAAGGATCAGGCCCAGGGCATAGACGTCGATGTTGATCCCCGGATCGTAAGCCTTGGACGCATAGGGCACATAGTTGAACCAGCCGTCGTTGGGGCCGTTGCCGGTCACGAAGCCGGCGTAGATGAACAGGCCCGCGGCCAGATAGATCCAATAGGACAGCGCATTGAGCCTGGGAAAGGCCATGTCCCGGGACCCCAGAAGCAGCGGCCACAGATAGTTGCTGAATCCGGTGAGGATCGGCGATGAATAGAGGAAGATCATCGTCACGCCGTGGATGGTGAACAGCTGGTCGTACTGTTCGGGACTGAGCAGCCGCTGGTTTGGGCCGCCCAGCTGCCAGCGCATGACCATCGCCTCGAGGCCGCCGAGGATCAGAAAGACAAAGGCGGTGATGATGTAGCGCTTGCCGATCTCCTTGTGATCGACCGACGAAATCCACCCCGCCAGGCCGGGCGCGGTCTCCCACATTTTTTCCAGGCGCGCCCCCGGAAAATCGCCGTCCACCTTGACGATGCGCGGTCGTCTGGCGTCTTCCCAAGCGGTCACGGCGGGCCTCATTGCAGGGTCCTCAGATAGCGAACCACCGCCGAAAGCTGTGCGCCGGAGAGGTAGGTCGCTGGCATCTGGGCGCCGGGCTTCAGCGCCTGGGGGTTGGCGATCCAGCCAGACAGGCCGCCAACCGTATTGGGAACGGCGCCCGCCGCCAGGGATGAGCGGCTCATCAGGTGGGTCAGGTCGGGGCCGACGACGCCCCCGGTGCTCGAGTGGCGGGTTGGATCGGCGACCGCTTCGGCCGCCAGGCTCGCGACGGTGACGGGGCCGATGAAGTCACCGGAGGCCTGGCCCCTGGCGTCCGTGCCCTGGACGGCGTGGCAGGCGCCGCAGTGGGCCACGAAGGCGCCCTCGCCGGCGAGGGCTTCGGGGGCGACCGGCTCGGCGGCCGGCCGCAACTGACCCTGTCGCCAGGCTTCGAACGCGGCCGGCGTCTGGGCGACGACATCCAGGCCCATGTGGGCGTGTTGCAGACCACAATATTCAGCGCATTGACCGTGATAGACGCCCGGCCGATCGGCTTGCAGCCAGGCGAGGTTGGTCTGCCCCGGAATGGCGTCGGTCTTGCCGGTCAGCGCGGGGACCCAGAAGGAGTGGATGACGTCGGCGCTGACCAGCCTTACCTGGATCGGCTGGCCGGTGGGAATGTGGATCTCGTTGGCGGTGATGAACGTCTGGCTGGCGTCTGGGGTGAGGTAGCGCACCTCCCACCACCACTGCCGCCCGGTCACCTCCAGGGTCAGGCGAGGCTTCACCGCCGGCGAATCTATCGCCGCCAGCACCGCCACCGTCCAGGCCAGGGCGCCGACCAGGGCGATGACCGTCAAGGGCATGCCGACATAAAACCACGCCAGCCCGCCGGCGCCGCGTTCGGCCGGAACATCGGCAAGGGAAGCCACCGCGCCTCGCCGCCGGCGGACCAGAACTCCCCAGACGACAAGGATGGTGATGATCCCGACGACCGCCAGGGAGAGGGCGGTCAGCCCCCACATCAGCGCCGTCGCCGGATCGGCCCTGGGGCCATGGGTGGTCAGATAGCTCATCGGCCAGGCCAACGACCGCTCGGGGGCGTCCAGGACCGCGACCACCAGACCAGCGAGCCCCGGCATGCGCCTAGGCCCGCACGATGGCAGGCGTCCGCGTCCCGGAACGCCGCATCGCCAAGGAAGTGGCCGCGATGATCGCGACCAGGATCACCGCCCCGGCTGGAATCCACATGATCACCCCTCCGAGTTGCTGATCCTGCAGCGGCGTCAGGCCCCAGGCGGCGGTGGTGAGCCAGTGGACGCGATAAATCGGGCCGGCGGCGAAGGTAACCAGGGCCCCGAGGAAGCCCATCTGCAGGGTCGTGACCAGGGCGGCGGCGAGAAGGTCTCCCAGGCGCCCGCGCGACGCATCGAGAAGCCCGGTCCACAGCCACAGGGCGGTCCCGAAGGCGGTGACGTGCATCAACCAGTAGATGGCGACGCTCGCGAACGTGGCGGCGTAGGGACCAGGGGCGTGCCAGAACCACAGGGTGGCGGCGAAAGCCCCCGAAGCCGCCAAAGCGCCGTGAGAGCCCCGGGGGATAAGCCGACCTTGAATCCGCTGGGGGCAGGCGGCCAGGAACACCGACGGCCGGCCGAGCGCGATCAAGGGCGCGACGATCATCTCCAGCAACATGTGCTGGCCGACCCGCGCCGAGAACAGCGACACCGACAGCGGACAGAGCGGAGATATCAGCGCCGCGGCGCCGAGCGCCCAACCCCCATAAAAGCATCCTCGCCGCCATGGCGCCAGGGATGCGCCCCGCCACGATCCCTTCCCGGTGAGCAGGGCGTAGGCGACCACGACGACCACCAGCGCCGCGATGAGGGCCGGGTCGAGATTCCAGCGCGACAGCAGGCTCGCCGGGTCGGGCGGCGCGCCGCAATAGGGCGCGTAGGGGTAGGCAGCGATCCCGGCTGGAATGACGGTGGTCATGGATGCGCCAACTTTCCCGTCGCGGAGGGAGTGGGTTTCGTGCTGGCCGCCTCACCGTTCGGCGTCACCGGCAAGGCCGCGACATCGCCCTGTTGTCCAGCCTGATAATCGGCCGTCGGCGTCGTGCCGCCATAGGATTCTATATAGCTCACCAGCCGCCAGATATCGTCCGGCGGCAGGGCTCTTCTCCACGCCGGCATGCCCTGCGGCCGGCCGCCGGCGATGCTCTGATAGATCGCTCCCGGCGTGCCGCCGTAGCGCCAGTAGCGGTCGGTGAGATTGGGTCCCATGGCGCCGCCCAGTCCATAGCCGTGGCAGCCGGCGCAATTCATCTGGGCAAACAGCGTCTTGCCTTGCGCGGCGGCCTCCGGCTGGCCTTCGAAGGGATTGTCGATCCTCGCGCCGATGTCGCTTTGGGCGGCCCCGGCCAGATCCCCGCTCGGGATATCGCCGGCCGACACGCCAATCGTGGCCGGGACGCCGGCGCGGGCATGGCTGGCGGGCCGCTCACAGCCGGCCGCGGCGAGGATGGCCGCAACGGTCAGGCTCCGGCGAAAGAAGGCGCAAGCCGTCATCAACCGTCTCCTCTAGTTTTTCCCGTTGTGGCTGGAATCGAGCCCGCTCGCCGCGCCCCCGCCGTTCGTCGTCTTCATGCCAGCCCCGCTGCTGTCGCTGGCGCCGCCGATCGAGAAGACATAGAGCGTGTTGCCGCGCGGGGGATAGCCGGCCTGCTTGGCCTCGGTCATCGCGCCCCCTCCGACGGCGGCGTAGACCGCGACATACTGGCGTCCATCGGGGCCGGTGTAGGTCATCGGCGGCGAGCTGATCCCGGAGCCGAGTTTCTGCGACCACAGCACCTGGCCGGTGCGGGCGTTCACCGCTCGCAGCCAGCCATCGACGGTGCCGTAGAAGACGAGGTCGGAGGCGGTGGCGAGGGCGCCGCTGAACACCATGAACTGCTCGGGAATCGACCACACCTTTCGCCCGGCCACCGGGTCCCAGGCGATGAACGCGCCCCAATTTCCGCCCGGTCCGGCGTGGCGCTTCATGTCCATCCCGTCATAAGGGGTGCCGGCGATGTAGGACTGCACATGGTCGGTGAGATCCATGCAGACATTCATGACCGGCGTGTAGAGCAGGCCGGTGCGCGGAGAGAAGGCGGACGGCTGCCAGTCCTTGACCCCGATATCGGTAGGGCAGGCGTTCTTCAGTTCGATGCCGGGCTTGGGCTGCATGGCCGGATTGACGATCGGCTGGCCGCTCGCCATGTCGATGCCGGTGGCCCAGTTGAGGTTGCCGAAGGGGGCGGCGACCAGCACCTGACCAGTCTGGCGGTCGATAGTGTAGGCAAAGCCGTTGCGATTGAACTGCACCAGCACTTTGCGCACCTGGCCGCGCCACGGGATGCTGATCAAGACGTTCTCGTTCACTCCATCGTAGTCCCACTGGTCGTGCGGAGTGAATTGGAACGCCCATTTCGCCATGCCGGTGGTGGCGTCGCGCGCGAACATTGCCGCGCTCCACAGGTTCAATCCCGGCCGCTGCGCCGGTACTCGCGGGCTTGGATTGGCCGTGCCGTAGTAGATCAGATTCAAGTCGGGATCGAAGGAAACCCAGCCCCACGACGTCGCGCCGCCATGCTTCCACATGCCGGCCGGCCAGCTCGTAACCCCCAGGTCCTTGCCCTTCATCCACGAATAGTAGGGCTTGAAATCGGGACCGATTTTCACCGCCTCGTCGGGACCGGTGGCGTAGGCGCGCCAGATCTGCTTGCCGGTCTTGACGTCCAGCGCCGCCAGCCAGCCGTGAGAACCCAGCTCGCCGCCACTGTTGCCGACGTAGACCTTGTCGCCGAACACCGCCGCCGACATGGTCATGGTGGTCCCGTTCTCGGGGTTGTCCAGCTTGGTGCGCCAGACCTCCTTGCCGGTCGCCAGATCGACGGCGACGGTGTGGTCGTCCAATAGATTGTAGATCAGCTTGCCGTCGGCGATCGCCCAGCCACGCAACACCGCGTCGCAACAGGCCTTGCCGACGGCCATGGGAGCCGGGTTGGGCGCGAAGCTCCACTTGATCGGCGCGCCGGGCTTGGTCAGGTCGAGGGCGTAGGCGATGTCCGGATAGGGAGTGACCACATACATGGTGTCGCCCACGACCAGTGGCGCGCCCTCATGGCCGAACTGCGCGCCGTCGGAAAATGTCCAGGCCATCTTGAGCTGGGCGACGTTGGCCGGGGTGATCTGGGCCAAGGGGCTGTAGCGCGTGTTGGCGTAATCCCGCGCCTGGCTGCGCCATTCGCCGGGGGGATCGTTCGGCGCGAAATCGGCCGCCGCTCCGGTCCAGCCGGCCACATGCGCCACCGGAACGGCGACGCCCTGCCTGGGTCCTGGATCCGTGTGACAAGCGACGAGCGCCGCGCCGACCAGCAAAAGGCCCGCCAAGGCAAGGCCCGTCCTTCCGCTCGCGGTTCCCAGGCGGCGGCTGGCCCCCATGGGCGGAACTCCCCATCAGATGAGGGTGGAGGCCCCGCGGGCGCCCACGCCTACTTTCCCTCGACAGCTTCACGGGAACCACGAAACGGGGATCGGGGTTCCACCGAGAACCGACTATTTCGAACTCTCCACGATGGAGTCGATAATGGCGCGAACGGCGCGAACGCCCCGCCGACACGCCCGGCCCGATCCATGGCTGTGGACCGCGCCTTGGCTGTGGACCCTCGCTTCGCTTGCGTTCGGTCTGGCGCCGTGCGGCGCTGTCCACGCCGATGAGCCGGCGGTCTCGTCGTCGCGAGCGGCCGGAAATCCGGGAGACACCTCCGGCAAACCGCCCGTGGAGCATCTGTTCGGCGACTGGGGCGGCCTGAGAACCGCTCTGGACGCGGCGGGGCTCGATCTCACCGTGAAATACACCGGCGAAACGGCCGCCGTCGTTTCCGGCGGTGAGCGGACCGGGATCGATTACGCCGGACAGATCGAAATCAAGGCGGTCGCCGACATGGGCCGCCTGGCCGGTCTCAACGGCCTCTCCCTTCACCTCGATACGGTCAACCGGCACGGCCGCAACGCCAGCGCCGATTTTCTCGGCGACCACATATTCCAGGTGCAGGAGATCTACGGAGGTGGCGGCGATGTCGGCATTCACCTGGTGTCCTTCTATGCGCAACAGAAGTTCCTGAAGGACAAGATCGACCTCGAAGGGGGGCGCATCCCGGTAGGCGCCGATTTCGCCAACTCGCCGCTGAATTGCGATTTCATGACCGACGCCATCTGCGGCAGTCCTCATTCGCTGCCGGCCAAGGAAGCGTTCACAATCTTCCCCAATTCGACCTGGGGCGGCAGGCTGAAGGTCGAGCCGGCCGCCGGCCTCTACGTCGAGGCCGGGGTGTATCAGGTGCGCCCCCTCTTCGGCGGTCGCTCGGGGTTCGATTGGTCCAGCTCCGGGACGACCGGCGCCTATTTTCCCCTGGAAATCGGCTATGAACCCCAGATCGGCGCCGCGAAACTCATTGGGCACTACAAACTCGGCGCCACCTACGACACCTCCACCTACCCCGATCTATACTTCGACGCCGCCGGCGATCCGATCGCCTTCTCCGGCCTGCCCGGACGGGGGCGCCAGGGACGCGGCTCGGTCTACTTGCTGGCCGACCAGATGTTGGCGCGGACGGGAAAGGGATCGACCGACGGGATCATCGTTCTGGGCGGCTACGTCCATTCCAGTCCCCGGACCTCGCGGCTCGAGGACCTGGCCTATGCGGGGGTCCTGGCCACCGGTGTCGTTCCGGGTCGGCCGAAGGACGCCATCGGCCTGCTGGTGATCGGCGTGAAGGTGAGCGGCGCCCTCGAACGCACTCAGGAACTCGCAGTCACCCAGGGCCTGCCGCTGATGAACATGGCCGATGGCGTCCAGACCCACGAGACGGTGATCGAAGCCAACTACGACATCCACGTCGTCGATGGATTTCATCTGATGCCCGATTTCCAGTACGTCGTCCGTCCGGGCGCAACTCAGCGCTTTCCCAACGCGGCGGTGATCGGACTGAAGATCGGGCTCAGTCTGTGACCGCAAGCACACGGCCGCCAGCCGGCGGATAGGCGGTCGCGCTGGCGCCTCGTCGCGGGTGTCCGAGCTGAAATCTTCACCGAAACACGGTCGCTTGAGGTTGCCGGTCGAGGCGCGCCACCATGAAAAGCGACCGGGGAACCGGGAAGCTCTTCGCGGGTTACTCGACAAACTGATAGGCGCGGACCTCGGCGATGGTTGTGCGGGATCTCAGCAGACGGCGGTTGTTGAGCGCGGGCGCCCTTTTGGGGGCCGCGCCGCTTGGCGCCGCGGCCGAGGTGGTCAGCGGCGGTGTGCGCTGGCGACCGGACGAGGCGTCCTTCCCCGCCCCCGCCGACGAAGCCGGCAACTACAACTTCTTCAGCCAGGCCGAGGCGGCGTTCATCGAAGCGGCGGTGGCGCGGATGATCCCCGCCGACGAGCTGGGCGGCGGCGCGATCGAGGCCGGGGTGCCGATCTTTCTCGACCGGCAGTTGGCCGGCGAATTCGGGCAGGGAACCCAGTGGTACATGCAGGGACCCTGGGCGAAGGGCGAGGAGACCCAGGGCTGGCAGAGCCGGATGCCCCCGGCTCAGATGTACCGGGCCGCCATCGCCGCCATCGACAAGGACACCAACCACGCCTCCAACGCCGCCTTCGCCAAGCTGAAGGGATCCGATCAGGACGCCTATCTGAAGCGCCTGGAGAGCGGTGAGGCGACCCTCGACAACGTCGATTCCAAGGCCTTCTTCACCCTCTTTCTGCAGAACGTCATCGAGGGCTTCTTCTGCGATCCGATCCATGGCGGCAACCGCGGCATGATCGGCTGGAAGCTGATCGGCTTTCCCGGCGCGCGCTACGACAAGCGGGCCTGGGTTCTGGCCTACGGCAAACCCTATGACCTGCCCCCGGTTTCCATCGGCGGCCGACCAGGCTGGCTGGCCCAGAAGGACTAGGAGCGACCGTGGTCCAGTCTCTCCCGAAGGTCGATGCCGTGGTGATCGGTTTTGGCTGGACCGGGGCGATCCTGGCCCAGGAACTCACCGACGCGGGCCTGAACGTCCTGGCCCTGGAGCGCGGCATCTGGCGCGACACGGCCACCGATTTCTCCACTACCTTCGCCCAGGACGAGCTGCGTTATCGCTACCGCATGGAGCTGTTCCAGCGGCCGGCGCACGACACCTGCACGGTCCGCAACGACGCCAGCCAGACGGCGCTGCCCATGCGTCGCCTGGGCTCCTTCCTCCCGGGTTCCGGGGTCGGCGGGGCTGGGGTCCACTGGAACGGGCAGACCTGGAGGGATCTTCCTTCCGATCTGACCGCCAAGAGTCACAACATCGCCCGTTACGGCAAGGCGGCCCTGCCCCCCGACATGACCATCCAGGACTTCGGTGTCACCTATGCCGAACTCGAGCCCTGTTACGACAAGTTCGAATACCTGTGCGGCATTTCGGGGCAGGCCGGCAATATCAACGGCGCCATCCAGCCGGGCGGCGATCCTTTCGAAGGCCCGCGCACCCGCGGCTACCCCAACCCGCCGCTGGACATGCCGTGGGCGCCGACCCTGTTCGGCCAGGCGGCCACGTCGCTCGGCTACCATCCGTTTCCGCAGCCCGCCGCCAACGCCTCGCGGCCCTATACCAATCCCCTGGGGGTGCAGATGGGACCGTGCACCTACTGCGGCTTCTGCGAGAAATTCGGCTGCGGCAACTATTCCAAGGCCAGCGCCCAGACCACCATCCTGCCGGTGCTGCTGGCCAAGCCGAATTTCACCCTGAAGACCAGTTGCGAGGTCCTCAGGATCAACCTCGCCGCCGACGGCAAGACCGCCACCGGCGTCACCTACATCGACGCGGCCGGAAGTGAGTTCTTCCAGGCCGCCGACATGGTCATCCTCTGCGCCTACATCCTGCACAATGTCCGCCTGCTGCTGGTCTCGGGGATCGGCAAGCCCTACGACCCGGCCAGCGGCGAAGGGATGATCGGCAAGAACTACGCCTATCAGATCGATTCCTCCGTGGACGTCTTTTATGAGGACAAGATCCTCAATCCGTTCGTCGGGGCCGGCGCCCTGGGCCTGATGATCAGCGATTTCAACGGCGACAACTTCGACCATTCGGGCCTGGGCTTCATCGGCGGGGGATATATCGGCGTCCTGCAGACCGGGGCGCGGCCGATCGAAACCCATCCGACCCCGGACGGCACGCCCAAGTGGGGCGGCGCCTGGAAGAAGGCGCTGGCCAAGAGCTATCTGCGCTGCGCCACCGTCGCCACCCAGGGCGCGGTGATGAGCTATCGCGGCAACTACCTCGACCTCGATCCCACCTATCGCGACGCCTATGGCCAGCCGCTGCTGCGCATGACCTTCGATTTCAAAGACAACGAACACAAGATGAGCAACTACATCACCGCGCGCGCCACCGAGATCGCCAAGGCGATGGGTGGTCGCGAGATCAGCGTCAAACCGCGAACCGGCTCGTGGAGCGTGGTTCCCTACCAGTCCACCCACAACACCGGCGGGGCGATCATGGGGACCAATCCCAACGAGAGCGCCCTCAACAAATACCAGCAGAGCTGGGACGTCGCCAACCTCTTCGTGATGGGCGCCACCGCCTTTCCCCAGCAGTCCGGCTACAACCCCACCGGCACCTTGGCGGCCCTGGCCTATTTCTCCGCTCAGGCCATCACCGGCCAGTACCTGAAGGCCACGGGCAAGCCTCTGGTCCAGGCGTGATGAACCCGTCCGCCCGCTCTTGGGGGGTTTTCTCGGCGCTGGCCCTGGCCGCCTTCGCTCTGGCGGCCTCCAGCCAGCCCCAGAGCCCAGCCCCCGCGCCGCCCAGCGCCGCCATGATCGCCGAAGGTCGATATCTCGTCGAAATGGGCGATTGCGCCGGCTGCCATACGCGCAGCCAGGCGCCGGCGCTCTCGGGGGGATATCCGCTCAATACGCCGTTCGGGGTGATCTATTCGGCCAATATCACCCCCGACAAGGATACCGGCATCGGTTCATGGAGCGAGGCCGATTTCTACCGCGCCATGCACAGCGGTCGCGACGATCAGAAGCACAACCTCTACCCGGCCTTTCCCTATACCTATTTCACCCGGGCTTCACGGGCCGACGTCGATGCCATTCGCGCCTACCTGATGAGCCGGACCCCGGTTCGCTACACGCCGCCGGCCAATCGCCTGCCATTTCCGCTGACCATCCGCCCCCTGGTCGGCGTCTGGGACTGGCTGTATCTGAAACAGGGCGAATTCCAGCCGCGGTCTTCGCAAAGCGCGGCGTGGAATCGCGGGGCCTATATCGTCAATGGCCTTGGCCACTGCGCCGCCTGTCACACGCCCAAGACCCTGTTGCAGGGCGACAAGACGAATGACGCCTTGCAGGGCGGGACGCTGGACAACTGGTTCGCGCCCGATCTCAACGGCGACCCGCGCGGCGGCCTGGCGACCTGGACGGCGGCTGACATCGCCGAGTTCCTGAAGGCCGGCCGCAACGCCCACTCCAGCGCCTCGGGGTCGATGGCCCGGGTGGTCGCCTTCTCGACCTCGAAGATGAGCGACCAGGACCTGGCCGCGGTGGCCACCTACCTCAAGGCGCTGCCGGCGACCCGGAGCGCCCGCGCGCGGCCGATCGACGCCGCTGTCATCAACCAGGGCCAGGCGATCTATGTTGATAATTGTTCCGGTTGCCACAAGATGGATGGAACCGGAATTCCGCGTTTCTTCCCGCCGCTGGGCGGTAACACCAATGTCCAGGCGGCCAACCCGACGACTCTGACTCACATCGTCCTGACCGGGACCATCATGCCGACCACGGCCACGCGGCCCACCCAGCTCGCCATGCCGGCCTTCGCCTGGAAACTGAACGACAACGAGATCGCGGCGGTGGCGAGCTACATCCGGAACAGTTGGGGCAACGCCGCGCCGGCGGTTTCCGCCAGTCAAGTGGGCGATCTGAGGGGCAAGGTCGCCGCTCATCCGGTGCGCAAACCGCCGAGCAGGGTGTAGAGCCGCGCGGTCCGACCACCTGGTCCAGAAGAAGCCAAGCTCGAGAGAACCCTCGCCCCGCTCCTGGCGGGGGGAGGGCAGGGTGAGGGGTGTTTCCGCGTTGGCGCGACTGGTCGGCGAATCCGCTCCGAGTGGCGCCGCCCCCTCACCGAGTCCTTTTCCCATGAAGGATGGGGGAGAGGGGGATCGCGCTTTAGTCTCGTTGGCGATCCCAAGGGTGAACATCAACGCCGACTGGTATGATTGCTCTTCTGTGTAATCTGCGTCATCTGCGGACAATCCCTTCCGGCGCGCGACCGCCCCGGCCGTTCGGAGCCAGGAGCGTCACGCCGTGGATAGTCCCGGCGCCGCGAGCATCATCGGGGAGACGTGGTGGTCATGGGTCCAGGCCACGGCCTGGGCGCTTCCGGGATCGGCGAGGGACGCCATGGCCTGGACGAAGGCGGTGTGGGCCAGTGGCGGCGCGGCCAGGTGAGGCGCGGCGGCGGGCGGCGGCTTGGTCGGATCGGTGACCATGGTTCCCCCGCCGGTGTCCTTGGAAAAGGTGAACACCGAGGCGGTGTAATTGCCGGCAAGATGGATGGCGGCGGTGTGTCCCAGGCTGTCCTTGACGGTGAGGATTCCCGAGGTCGTATTGCCGCTGTAGCCCGAAGAGCCCGGGAGCAGGTCGGCGAAGACGATGTCCCGCAGATCCAGGAACGTCGCCCCGATGGTGGAAAACCCACTGATCACACCCGAGTAGGCCTGGCTGTCGGCCAGCTTCAGGGTTCCCTTCGACCCGCCGGTGAAGGTGACGTTCTGGGTGAAGCCCGACTGGAGGGCCAGGGTCCCGTTCTCCACCTCGCCGATGCCCGAGCCGCTCACCGCGCCCTGGACGGTCAGGGTCGAGGAGCCGGCGACCAGAGCCCCGCTGTTGCCGACCGCGCCGGCGATCGTGATCCCGCCGGTCCCGGCCGATTCGATCACCCCGGCGTTGCTGACGGTGTTGGCGCCGGTGTTGATGATGAGCGCGATGGCGTCCACCGACTCGATGACCGCGCCGGCCTTGTTGATCAGCTGCAGGCTCCCGCCGCCCAGCTGGCCGGCCCCCTCGATGTGCGAGGCGTTGGTCAGCGTCGAGGCGCCCGTGGCCCCGGTGATCTCGCTGGCGGCGTTTTTGCTCAGCATGACCACACCGGTTCCGGTAAGGGCGAGGCCGGCCACGCCCACCGTCGCGCTCACCCCGCTGACCACCGCTTCGCCGCTCGTCGCCAGGGTCCCGGCGAAGCTGTCGCCTGATCCGCTGAAGGTCAGAACGTCGCCGGTGGCCACGCTCAGCGACCCGGCGCTCTGGGTCCACTTGCCCGCGTAGGCGAGGCTGGTGTTCACATTCACCTTGGCCGCCCCCGAGACCGTCACGTCGGCCACCGTGAGATTGGTACCGGCGTTCAGGTTCGTCGTACCGCCGCTGATCGCCACCGTGCCCGCCCCGCCGAGCGATCCGGCCACGGTGAGCGTCCCGGCCACGGTGAGCGCGCCGGGAACCGACAGGCTGCCCTCGTCCGCCAGTGTCTGGCCGGCGGCGACGGTGTCGCTTCCGGCCAGGGTGAACACCGCGGCCGGCCCCACCTCCACCGTGCCGAAGTTCTGGAACGTCGTTGTCGCCGTGCTTCCCGAGACGACCGCGTCGTCTCCGGCCTGCAGACTCACCGTTCCCGTCCCCGAGGCCAGGTCCAGGGTGGCGCCGTCGCCGAGGATCGATCCCACGAAGGTCGAACCCGCTTCCACGACCAGACTGTCGCCGGGGGACTTGAACTGGATCGCCACGCCCCCGACGCCCTCGATGGTTCCGAAGTTGGTCACCGTGGCGAGGCCGGTGGCGTACACCCCGCCATAGCCCTCGATCACCGCCTTGGCGTCCTTGGACGAGCCGTTGGTCACGCTTCCACCCGCCTGGAGGTAGACGCCCGATTGGCCGGCGAGCCCGGTCCCGGCGATGGTCGCGAAGTTGGCGACCGTCGTCCCGCCGGCCACCGGCCCGCCGAACACACCGCTGTAGCCGTCGATCAGCGCGCCGGTGTCGGTCGGGCCGCCGTTGGTCACGCTTCCCCCGTCGAACAGGGTCACGCCGGCGTTCCCCGTTCCCAGTCCGATCCCGTGGATCACGCCGAAATTGGTCACCGCGCCCGCCGCCCCGCCGACGAACACGCCGACCAGCCCCTCGATCTGTGCCTTGCGGTCGGTGATCCCGCCGTTCGTCACGGCTCCGCCCTGGTCAATGAACACCCCGTCGCTGGTTTCGCCCTGGATCGAGCCGAAGTTGACGACCGTGGCGAGCTTCGCCGAGTCGATCGCCGTCCCTCCAGAGATCAGCGCGGTCGTGTCGCCCGGCGCGCCATTGGTCACCGAGCCGCCAGCCTGCAGCAGAACACCCCCCGCGATGGCCCCGAAATTGGCGATGGTGGCCGCCACTCCAGCGCCGCCGACGTTCTGGGAGATGACGCCATAGTAGCCGGAGATCTGGGCCGTCCGGTCGATCAGACTACCGTTGGTCAGGCTGCCGCCGTCGTCCAGTCTGACGCCGGCCACCGAATAGACATTGGTGGGCGTGCCCGGAGCTGGGTAGGTGGCGGCGATGGTCGCCAGGTTGGTCACCGTACCGGCCGCGCCCGAGACCACCACACCGTCCAGATAGCCTTCGATCAGCGCCTTGGTGTCGGTGACCGAACCGTTGACGACCGTTCCCCCGGCCGCCAGATGGACGCCGAAATCGGTGAGGCTGAGGACGGTCCCGAAGTTGGCGACGTTCCCGGCGCCCCCCAGGCCGATGCCGATGTGCCCAAAGATGCGGGCGCTGGTCACCGCGTTGGTTCCGTTGGTCACGGCGCCGCCGGCTGTCTGGATATCGACCCCGGCGCCGGCGGTTCCGGTGCTGCTGATCGTGCCGAGGTTGTCGATCGAGCCGGTCCCGCCGGACACCAGCACGCCGTTGTTGGCGCCGGTGATCACGGCGTCCGTGTCGTTGGTCGAGCCGTTGATCACCGTTCCCGCCGCCTGGAGAAGGACGCCGTTGAAATACTCGCCGCGCACGGTTCCGAAATTCGTGACCTTGCCGCCGCTCTGGAGGAACACGCCATCTCCGAAGCTGCCCGCGGCTTCGAGTAGGCCGTAGTTGACGACGGTCGCCGCGCCAAGAGAAGAGACGCCACTGTCGCCTTCGATCAGCGCCGAGCTGTCGGCCGTCGAACCGTTGGTGACCGAGCCGCCGGAGTGCAGGTACACGCCGTTGCCCGCGAACCCACCCTCGATAGTCCCGAAGTTGGCGACAGTGCCGGAGGCCCCGCTGATGTAGACGCCGAGATAGCCCGCGATCGAACCGCCGTGATAGTTCACGACCGTTCCCCCGGACGTCAACTTCACCCCAATCGAATTGTTGGACCGGGCGGCGTTCACCTTCCCGAGATTGACGATCACGGTGTCGAAGTTGGCATAGACACCGGTTCCGCCCACGCCCCCGGTCGATTCGATCTCCAGGCCGGTGTACATCGCCATGTTCAGCGACACGCCCGAGGCGATGTAGGTGGTGATGAACCTGTAGGTCATCGCGGAGCCCTCTTTTCGATCGGGATATGGCGGGTCGATCGCGGAGGCCGTCCGACCCCCGACGTCGTCGGAAGCAGCCCCGAAACTGCCGACCGAATGTTCGGCCTGTCAAGCCAGCGCCAGGGTGGGCGAGCCCCAGGGTGGGGTAGTGTCTCAGTTTCCTAAATCAGCCGGCTTGACAAGCATGGCGCCCCGCCTGCGCTAGGGCTATCCTCCGCCCATGAATGAGATCGACGAAGCACGCCGGCGACGGTTCACGCAAGAGATTGCCGGCTACCGTGCGGCTCTGATCGCGGCGAAGGCGACGTGTGAGTTCAAGGCGGCCGATGGAGAAGGCCCCCTCTTGGACGTGCGCGACCAGTGGATAGCTACGCTGGAACGATGCATCGCCACGCGCGAGCGCCTGATAGCCGCTATCGACGGCGGCAATGCCTAAGGGACCCCAAGGCCAGAAGCGCCCCGGCGACGTGGTTGGCGCGGCCATCGTTTCCCCTGGACGCGAATCGCGAATCCTCCCCTCCGGTGGCTCTTGCCAAAAACATCGATTTGTAAGCGTGATCGGGATCGTTGGAGGATTTTGCGCGTTTTCGGTGTGAAGGTGGATTGACAAGCGGATCGAAATGCCCATCTCCGCCCCCGGATGTGCGAATCGCCTTGACGACGCCGCAAAACGCTGCGGGGTGTTGGATTCCCGTGTCAACACTTATTTTCACTTTTTCGTTGACGATTTCGCTGAGTCCCGTAAAATCGCGCTTAGCGGCGCTTTTGATGGAAGGGGAAAAATTTTCCCCCTTCCATCTTCCACGGCCTTAAACCGGGGGCGCATTGAAGGAGTGACTATGGCACGTGGACCAAGGGGCGAACAGCGGCCGGCTGACGCCATTGGACGCGCGGTGATGGTCGCGAAAATTGCAACCGGGGAGATTACGGAGTCTCTCTCGCCCGCCCGCGTTGAGCGTGCGCGGATGGGCGGACAAGCGCGGATGGCTGCGCTGTCGGACAACCAACGTTCGGAAATTGCAAAGCGTGCGGCTGGCGCACGTTGGAACTTGAAGGAGGCGAACATGCAAAATTCAGAATGCGCGATCCTCGCCGCCGCCTATGAGGCTAAGCGAGAAGCAGGTCTCATCGACGTGAAGTTTTTCCTTCACGGAACCGACAAGGTTCTCAGCGAGGAAGTGTGCGCTGAGGTGAACCGTTTGGACGCGGCCATCGCCGACGGCGCTTACGTCCCGTTGGTGTTTGACGATCGACGTCGAAAAGACTAGGCTTTTTCCACGCAACGTGGAGACTCTAAGGCCCGCTGATGCGGGCCTTTTTGTTAGGGCCGTCGATGTATCTAATAGATGTCCATAGGATCGAAAGTGCGCTTGGTGCGGCCCTTGAGGTTTGTGACGCGCCCGAGGTTTATCTAGAGCCGGGCAATTACGCTGGCCATGCGTCAATCGACGCCATGCTGTCGTTCACCCAAGGAAAATACGATATTCCAATTCATCTTTGGGATGTTACATTTGAAGGTCGAATAACTGGGTCCAGAATTGAACGCTATAACGACAGGATCGAAATATCAATCCAATCAGGACAGGATGAGCGATGGAAGAGATTCTGTTCGGCAAAAGAATTGATCCACCTCTTAATTGATGGACAAGAAGACGTATCGCCGTATGGCCATGACAGGATTGATGAGCTACTAGCGAAGGGTCTAATCGGATTGGCGAGCGGTGTAAATCCAACTGGAAATCCAACTCAATCTGAGCTTGTTGCCGAGATCGCGGCTATTGAGATCTTGTATCCATCATCGCAAATCATTATGGACTTGGCAGCACTCGAAAATAATGGCGAGGACCGTAGATTAAACGTGCGCCGCGTCGGGCTGGAGCGACAAATGCCCGATTTTTACGCTAGCACGGCGCTCAACCCGGCCTTTCGCCAATACGTTCAGGCGGCCATGGAGCAGTGCCAAAAGACGCGAAAGGCAACATGAAAATAATGCTTGCTTGAGGCGATGCGCTGGCATATTGTTCAGTTTATGAACAAGCTCCCTCTCGCCAAGCGCGTCATGATCCTCAACGGCCTTTGCGAAGGCGTGAGCATGCGGTCGATCAGCCGCATGGCCGACGTGAGCATCAACACCGTCACCAAGCTGCTGGAGGACGCCGGCGAGACGTGCCTGGCGCTTCATGACGAACTGGTCCGCGACGTGAAGGCCAAGCGCGTCCAGGCCGACGAGATTTGGAGCTTCTGCTACGCGAAGGCCAAGAACGTCGCCACGGCCAAGACGGCGCCGGCCGAGGCCGGCGACGTATGGACGTGGACGGCCATCGACGCCGACACGAAGCTTATGATCTCCTACTTCGTCGGCGACCGCTCTGGCGCCTCGGCAATGGTCCTGGCGGATGATCTCCGCGCCCGCGTCGCCAGCGACCGCATTCAAATCACCACCGACGCTCATAACCCCTATCTGCGGGCCATCGAGGAAGCCTTTGGCGCGGACGCCGACTATGCCACGCTGGAGAAGGTCTATCGCACCGATCCGGCCGCCGCACGGGGCCGCTACAGCCCGCCAATGTGCATCGGGACCCGGACGCGCATCGTCGAGGGCGAGCCCGATCCGCGCCACGTCTCGACCTCCTACGTCGAGCGCGCCAACCTCTCGATCCGGATGCAGAACCGCAGGTTCACCCGGCTCACGAACGCCTTCAGCAAGAAATTTCAGAACCACGTCCACGCGCTGGCGCTCTATTTCGCCTTCTACAATTTCGTGCGCATCCACACGACGCTCAAGGTCACGCCAGCCATGGCGGCGGGGGTGAGCAAGACGCTATGGTCGATGGAAGACATCGCGGGCCGGATCGAAGCGCGCCGGCCCGCGCCCAAGGCTGGGGCTCGCGGGCCGCGCGGTTCCTACAAGCCCCGCGCGGCCAAATTGGCAAAGTGAGACACTACCCAGGGTGGGCCGCCGTTGTCTTCCCCCGCCGCCGGCGTAGTGTGGCGAGGTTTTGGTCAAAGGCCGCCGCCGCCATGCCCGTCCTCAAATACCGCTTGCACGGCCCCGGCCTGGCGCCTCGGCGCACCGAGCTTCCCGTTCCCGGATGGGCGGGCGAGGCGACGCCGCGGGCGAACGGCGCCCACGAGCAGATCTGGCACTGCGTGCCGTTCTCCGAGGGCGCTCGCTATGGCCTGGAGATCCTCTATCCCTTCGAGCAGGAGTTGCGGGTGCGGGGCTTCCGCGGGCGCGTCATGCTCGACGCCGACTGGGGCCCCGATCCGGACAACGGCTTGATGTGGCCGCCCTTCCGCCGGTTCGGAGAGGGATTCTATTCCTATCAGATCGTCCTGGACCTGAAGGTCCCGCCGGGCTGGGTCATCCGCACCGAGCCGCACCCCCGTTTCTATGCGGACCTGACCGACGGCACGCCCTTGGCGGTTCCGGCGATCATTCGCACCAGTTGGTGGCCGATGATCTTCTTCGTGATCTTCAAGGCCCCGCCCAAGGGCGCGACGCACGTCTTTCGCAAGGGCGAGCCGTTCGCCCAGGTGATCGTCATCCCGGCCGAGCCCGACCTGACCCTCGAGGCCATGGACGAGGACGAGGCTGCCGAGCGCGAGCTGCAGGCGCGCCGCATCCGCGACAGCCGTCCCACGCTATCGGAGGAAACCCGCTGGGTGTCGGCGACCAACACCGAGTTCGACGGCACCTACAGGCACATGCTCCGCGCGGCCAAGGCGCGCGAACGCGGACCCTGACCGGGGCGGCGGACGCCAAGGCCGCCCTCGCCCGTCAATAGTTGCTGTGATGGTGGTGGTGGTGGTGATGATGGTGATGAATACGGCGCCGCCGCCACCTGCGGTGATGGTGGTGATGGTGCGGGTTCACATACTGCGCCAGGATCAGGCGCGGGGCCGCTTCCTGGGCATCGGCGAGCCGCAGGCGTTCGCTGGCGTTGGGAACCGGATCGAGCAACTCGGCGAACGATTGCGCCTGGGGAACCGCCGACTGCGTCGGCGCGGTCGCGTTCGCCCCGCCGGCCGGCAAGGCGATCGCGGCCGACAGGGCGGCGGCGACGCCAAGGGTGGTCCTGTCCATGGTTTTGTCTCTCCGTTTATCCAAGCGACCGCCGCGCGGAAGAGCGCATTGTCGGCGCCGGCAAGACGCTCAACGCCAGAAGCGGCTTATCGATCCCATCGACGCGAGCTTCATGATCCGGGCGGATGATTTTGGTGGACGCGGCTGGGATCGAACCAGCGACCCCTACGATGTCAACGTAGTGCTCTCCCGCTGAGCTACGCGTCCGTTCCAGGAGGGACCCGCGATATACCGGCGGCCCCGATAGCGTGCAAGCCGGCGGCCGGCGCGCGCCTACGCCGCCGCCATCATCCGCTCGACCTCGCTGACGATCTCGCGCAGGTGGACGGGCTTCGACAGAACGGTGGCTCCGGCCGGCGCTCTGGTCCCGGCGGCCAGGGCAACGGCGGCGAAGCCGGTGATGAAGATGATTCGCAGGCCCGGCTGGCGGGCGGCGGCGAGGCGGGCGACCTCGATGCCGTCGAGGCCCGGCATGACGATGTCGGTGAGCAGCAGATCCCATTTCTGGTCGAGGGCGGCGGCGGCCTCGTCGCCGTCGGCGCAGGCGGTGACCTCATAGCCGGCCCGCTCCAACGCCCGGGCCAGGAAGGCGCGAAGGCTGTCGTCGTCTTCGGCGAGCAGGATACGGGGCATGGGCGCTGGCGGGACCTGCACGGTTGACGTCGGGATCGATCCTATCTCCCAAGGCGTAAATCCGCCGTGAACCGGCCAGGGGTTTGACCGCGCCGGCTCATCGCGGAATATGGGGCATGAACGCTTGGCGGCCGATCGCGGCCCACTTGGTGGAAGATGGCGAGCGGAGCCCGGCGCCCTTTGCCATCGACCGGCCCGCCGATGGCGTCGCGGCGGGTCCGCTGATCTTCGCCTCGCCGCACTCGGGTCGGATCTATCCTGCGCGGATGATGGCCGCCTCGCGGCTGGACGCCGACGCCATCCGCCGATCCGAGGACGCCTTCGTCGATCGGCTGATCGAAGGGGCGCCCGGGCACGGCGCCACGGTCATCGCCGCGACGCTGGCGCGAGCCTATCTCGACGTCAACCGCGAGCCGTGGGAATTCGATCCGGCGATGTTCGAGGGCGAACTTCCGGACTACGCCCAGGGCCGCGGCGCGCGGATCGCCGCCGGCCTGGGTTCGATCGCCCGGGTGGTCGGCGAGGGCCAGGAAATCTATGCGCGGAAGCTCTCCTTCGACGAGGCGCGGCGGCGGGTCGAGGCGGTCCACGTTCCCTACCACGCCGCCCTGCAGGGTCTGATCTCTCAGACCCGGGCGGCCCACGGGATCGCCGTGCTGATCGACTGGCACTCGATGCCCGCGGCCGCGGCGCGGGTCGCCGGCGGCCAACCATGCGACGTGGTTCTCGGAGATCGCTATGGAGGCGCCTGCGCGCCGGCGCTGTCGCGGCTGGTCGAGCGCGAGCTGGGCGCGATGGGATACGCCGTGGCGCGCAACACGCCCTATGCCGGGGGCTACACCACCGAACACTACGGCCGGCCCGGGCGGAGGATCCACGCCCTGCAGATCGAGGTCAGCCGCGCGCTCTATCTGGATGAGGCGATGCTGGCGCCGACCCCCGGCTTCGCACGCCTGAAGGCTGATGTGGAGGGTCTGTTCGCGGCGCTGGCGGCGGTCGCCTGGGGGAACTTCTAGGCGCGCGAGCGAAAAAAAAGGCCGCGCCTTTCAGATGAAGAGGGCGCGGCCAGTCATTAGGGAGGAAACGCCCATGAAGGGCAGATGCGTCAGGGACGCGTCATGATTCAAAGTCTAGGGTGCGGCGCACCATGGATCAAGAGGAAATCTTTCGCACTCGCGACAAAGCGACGGCGATATTGAAAATGCTCGAATAAAGTCAGAGGCATAAGCCGGGTTCAATTCTTGTGCGTCGCACCACGGAAGCGCTTGGGGTGGCCTTGGGGCGCCCAATCGCGTAGAAGCCTCCGCTCCGCCGCCTCCTCCATCCGAAAATTTGCAATCGCCATGGCCCTGCGAAACATCGCCATCATCGCCCACGTCGATCACGGCAAGACCACGCTGGTCGATCAGATGCTCGCCCAGTCGGGCGTCTTCAGGGCCAACGAGGCGCACGCCGAACGGGCGATGGATTCGAACGACCAGGAGCGCGAGCGGGGCATCACCATCCTGGCCAAGGCGACCTCGGTCTTGTGGCGCGGCGCGGCCGGCGAGACGCGGATCAACATCATCGACACCCCGGGCCACGCCGACTTCGGAGGCGAGGTCGAGCGCATCCTGGGCATGGTCGATGGCTGCCTGCTGCTCGTCGATGCCGAGGAAGGGGTCATGCCGCAGACCAAGTTCGTGCTCGGCAAAGCGTTGAAACTGGGTCTGAAACCCATAGTCGTGCTCAACAAGGTCGATCGCACCCACGCCGATCCCGAGAAGGTGCTGAACGAAGCCTTCGATCTTTTCGCCGCCATCGGGGCCACCGACGACCAGCTCGATTTTCCCCACCTCTACGCCAGCGGCAAACAGGGCTGGGCGGTGGCCGAGCTAGGGGACGAGCGCGTCGGCCTCGCGCCCCTGTTCGACAGGATCGTCGAGCATGTGTCCCCCCCCGCGGCCGAAGCACGGTTGGATGAGCCGGCGCAGCTCCTGGCAGTGCTCATCGAAGCTGATCCATTTCTCGGCCGGCTGCTGACCGGACGGGTGGAGTCGGGCAGGCTCACCCCCGGCATGACCATCCGCGCGCTTTCGCGCGAGGGCGTCGAGGTCGAGCGCGGCCGGATCAGCAAACTCCTGGCTTTTCGGGGTCTCAAGCGCCAGCCGATCGAGGAAGCCCTGGCCGGCGACATCGTCGCCGTGGCCGGCCTGACCCGGGCGACGGTGGCCGACACCATCGGGGCGCTCGAAGCCGAGGGCGCCCTGCCGGCCCAGCCGATCGATCCGCCGACCATCGCCATCACCGTCTCGGTCAACGACAGTCCCCTGGCCGGGCGCGACGGGGCCAAGGTTCAGAGCCGGGTGATCCGCGAGCGGCTGCTGCGCGAAGCCGAGGCCAATGTCGCGGTCAAGGTCGCCGAGACGGCCGAGAAGGACGCCTTCGAGGTGTCCGGGCGAGGCGAACTGCAACTGGGCGTGCTGATCGAATCCATGCGCCGCGAGGGCTTCGAGGTCTCCATCAGCCGTCCGCGAGTGGTCTATCAGACCGACGCCGAGACCGGCCAGCGGCTGGAGCCGATCGAGGAGGTGGTGGTCGATGTCGACGAGGACTTCAGCGGCATCGTCATCGAAAAGCTCTCCGGCCGCAAAGCCGAGCTGAAGGACATGGGACCTTCGGGAACCGGCAAGACGCGCCTGACCTTCCTGGCCCCGTCCCGGGCGCTGATCGGCTATCAGGGCGAGTTCCTCACCGATACCCGGGGCTCCGGCGTTCTGAACCGGGTGTTCTCGCACTACGAGCCCTACAAGGGCGCCATCGAAGGCCGGCGCAACGGCGCCCTGATCTCGAACTCCGACGGCGACACGGCCTCCTTCGCCCTGTGGAACCTGGAGGACCGGGGGACGATGTTCGTCGGCGCCGGGGAGAAGACCTACCAGGGGATGATCATCGGCGAGAACTCCAAGCCCGACGATCTCGACGTCAACCCGATGAAGGCCAAGCAGCTGACCAACGTGCGCGCCTCGGGCAAGGACGAAGCCATCCGCCTCACCCCGCCCCGCCGCCTGACCCTCGAACAGGCGATCGCCTACATCGGCACGGACGAACTGGTGGAAGTCACCCCCAAGGCCATCCGCCTGCGCAAACAGGTCCTCAACCCCACCTTCCGCAAACGCCGCGTCAAGGAAGACGCGTAGGTTCCCTTCTCCCCTTGCGGGAGAAGGTGGCCCGCTGGACAGCCCGCTCTACAGCCGCAACTCCATCCACACCTCGACCCGCGCATAGGGCGACGGCGGTCGGCGTTCCGGCTCCAGATCGACGAAACCGAAGCGGCGATAGAGCGCCAGGGCGGGTTCGAGGGCCAGGCCGGATTCCAGATAGAGGCGCGGCGCGCCGATCGTCCGGCCCCGCTCCACGCAGGCGGCCATCAGCGCGCGCCCGGCGCCGTGGCCGCGGCGCGTCTCGTCCACCGCCATCTTGACGATTTCGAAGCCGCCGTCGGCCATGGCTATCATGGCCACGCAGCCGATCGCCTCGCCCTCCTCGACGGCGAAGAAGACGAAGCCGCCGTTGCCCACGATCGCGCCCTCCGGATCGCCGAGAATCTCCGTGTCCTTGGGCTCGAGCAGATAGTGCTTCTCGATCCACGCCTCGTTGAGGGTCTTGAACGCGCCCGCGAATTTCGGCTGGAAGTCGATGATCTCCATCGCCGCCATGATAGGGATTTCGCCGCCATGGCCAATGCCGTCTACAGCGCCCTGCCGACCACCATCTTCGAGGTGATGAGCGGCCTCGCCCGCGACACCGGGGCGATCAACCTGGGGCAAGGCTTTCCCGATGCGCCGGGACCCGACGGCGTGCGCCGCCACGCGGCGGAGGCGGTGCTCAACGGCTACAACCAGTATCCGCCGATGGTGGGCCTGCCGGAACTGCGCCAGGCCGTCGCCGGCCACTATGCCCGCACCCAGGGCCTCGACCTCGACTGGAAGACCGAAGTCACCGTCACCTCGGGCGCCACCGAGGCCCTGGCCTGCGCCTTTCTCGCGCTGATCGCGCCGGGCGACGAGGTGGTGATGTTTCAGCCCCTCTACGATTCTTACCTGCCGATGGTGAAGCGGGCCGGCGGCGTGGCGCGTCTAGCGCGGCTGGAGCCGCCACACTGGCGCATCGACCGCGCCATGCTGGAGGCGGTGTTCACGCCAAGAACCCGGCTGGTGGTGCTCAACAACCCGCTCAATCCCACCGCCACGGTGGCCCCGGAAGAAGACCTCGCCCTGCTGGCGGAATTCTGCGTCCGCTTCGACGCGGTGGCGATCTGCGACGAGGTCTGGGAGCAGGTGGTGTTCGCCCCCGCCAGACACCGGCCGCTGATCGCCTTTTCCGGCATGCGCGAGCGGACGGTGAAGATCGGCTCGGCCGGCAAGATGTTCGGCCTCACCGGCTGGAAGGTAGGGTTTCTGTGCGCCCCCCCGCCGCTCACCGCCATCCTCGCCAAGGCCCACCAGTTCCTCACCTTCACCACGCCGCCCAACCTCCAGGCGGCGGTGGCCTGGGGCCTGGCCAACAGCGACGACTGGTTCGCCGCCATGCCCGCCGGTCTCGCCCGCTCCCGCGACCGGCTCGCCGCTGGGCTCCGGTCGGAGGGGTTCGCGGTGCTGCCGAGCGAAGGAACCTATTTCCTCAACGTCGATCTTCCCGCCTCGGGCGTCGCGGAGGAAGACATGGCCTTCTGCCTGCGGGCGGTGAGGGACGCCGGTGTCGCGGCCATCCCGGTCTGCGCCTTCTACGACGAGCGCCCGGTGACCTCGATCATCCGCCTGTGTTTTTCCAAGGCCGATGAAACGCTCGACGAGGGCGCGCGCCGCCTCGCCAAGGCGCGGGAGCTAGCCCGTCGCTCGCCTTGAACGCGCACCGCGCGGTCCGGCGTGAAGCCGGCTCCGAAAACGCCCGCAGCCTGACGCCGGGGGAATGGCGGAGCCTCAGTGGCGGGCTGGCCGCCGCGCTGCGGGCGGCCGGCGCGCGCCCGAGCCTGAGGCCGGCCGCCCATCCGGCGGCGCGCCTCGCCGCGATCTGGCGGCGACGGACGCCGATCCTGACCCGCGGCGACACCATCTGGTGGCCGGCCGCGCCGCCGGACCTTTCGGCGGCCGGACGCGAGCGGGGCATGGCGACCCTGCAGCATGAGCTGCAGCACGTGCTCGACTATCGGATCGGCTGGCTCACCGCCGCCGGCTATCTCTCCAGCCCGCGCCATTGGACCTATCGGTGGCGTCTCGAAGACATCTCGGACTGGGACGACCTCGGGGCCGAGCAGAGGGCGTCGATCGCCGAGCAATTGTGGCTGATCGAGCACGGATATGCGCCCGCCGACGATCTGCCGGCGCTGCGCCGCCTGATCCCGTGGGCCCCGTCTGAAGAGGCTTGCGCAATCGCATAAGGCGTGGCTTATGTATCGTCATGGCCGACGCCGACGTCTTCCGCGCCCTCGCCGATCCCACCCGCCGGGCGGTGTTCGAGCGGCTGGGCGACCGCGAGATGACGGTCTCGGCGCTCAGGGCCGGGTCCGATGTCTCCCAGCCGGCGATCTCCCAGCACCTCGCCGCCCTGCGCGGCGCGGGCCTTGTGCGGGAACGGCGCGAAGGGCGGTACGCCTACTACCGTATCGATCCGGCCGGCCTCACCGGCCTCGCCGCCTGGGTCGATCGCCATCGCGCCTTGTGGCCGCGGCGGATCGAACGCCTCAAGGTCGTCCTCGAAGGAATGGAGCCGTGAGCGAACAAGCGGACGAGCTGGTCGTCGAGACCGATCTCGATGCCGACCCGGCCAAGGTCTGGCGCGCCCTGACCGAGCCGGAACTCCTCGGCGCCTGGCTTCTTCCCACCCCGGGCGAGATCGACTGCACCCTGCTGGAGGCCGAGCCGGGCCGGCGCCTGCGCTACGGCTGGCGCGAGGCGGGCGGGGGGATCGACAGCGAAGTGAGCTTCGTCCTCACCCCCGGGCCGCAAGGCGGCACGCAACTGCGCATCGTTCACGCTCCCGTGGTGGTCAGCCTCGCCGAGGCTCGCGCCCGGGCGCGCCCCGCCACTTCTCCGCCGATCCCCCCGCTGAAGATGGCCGCGTGACCGGTCTCGTCCCCATGGTCATCGAAGAGTCGGGGCGCGGCGAGCGGGCCTTCGACATCTTCTCGCGGCTGCTGCGCGAGCGGATCATCTTCGTCAACGGCCCGGTCGAGGACGGCATGGCCGCCCTGGTCTGCGCCCAGCTGCTCTATCTCGAGGCGGAAAACCCGAAGAAGGAAATATCGCTCTACATCAATTCCCCCGGCGGCGTGGTCACCGCCGGCTTCGCCGTCTACGACACCATGCAGTATATCAGGAGCCCGGTGGCGACCTTCTGCATGGGCTTCGCCGCCTCCATGGGCTCGTTCCTGCTGATGGCCGGCGAGCCCGGCCGCCGCGTCTCCATGCCCAACGCCCGGATCATGGTCCACGAGCCTTCGGGCGGCTTCTCCGGCAAGGCCTCCGACATCGAGCGCCACGCCGAGGAGATCCTGGCCACCCGCCGCCAGATCAACGCCCTCTACGCCCGCCACTGCGGTCGCACCGTGGAAGAGATCCAGCGCGCCCTGGACCGCGACAACTTCATGAGCGCGCAGGAAGCCAGGACCTTCGGCCTGATCGACGATATCTCCGCCTCCCGCGCTGAAGCGGCCTGACGAGGACCCGCCTCCCTTCATTGGGAGGGTCGGCCCCCCGGGTCGCGCGAAGCTCGCGCCCGAGGACAGGCTCCGGCCGGGGTAGGGCAGTCTCGTGACACCCACAGCCGGGCCGGGGTTTGAGCGGCCCGTTCCGCCCCCGGCCCTCGCCGCCCGGGAGGTTCTCGGCCGGCGCCTCGAGGTCCCTGATCTCGATCTCGGCGTGGCCGCCGCCGATGATGTGCGATCAGCGGTCCTTCCAGGGCCATGGTCGGGATGTCGCGCTCGTTTCAGGCCGCTTGGGTGAACTTCGGCATGGCGATCATCGAAGCGTGGCCCTGGTCGAGGTGCGAGGTGGGCTGAACCTGGCCGCCGGCTTGGGGCGCCAAGGCGGCCATGGCGGCGATGAAGGCATGCGGCGCCGGGACGAGGGGCAATGACGCCGGGGACGGGCTGGCCGGTGGATCGACGATCCGGGTCCCCACGCCGCCCGCCCCGAGGCTGGTGGTGAAGGTCGAGCCCAGATAGTCGCCGACGAGGTTGATTCTGGCGGTGTGGCTCCCATCGGTGACGGTGAGCACGCCGGAAGTCGAGGAGCCGTTGAAGGTGGCCGTGGTCACCCCGCTGGTGAAGGTGATGTCGCCCAGATCGAGGGCATTGGCCCCGGTGGTGGAAAGCCCCTGGATACTGCCTTGGGTGTAGCCCAGTGAATCGCCCAGTTCGAGAGTCCCGGTGGAACCGCTGGTGAACACCACGTTCTCATTGAACGCCCCGGCGAAATCGAGGGTCCCGCTGACCACCTCGCCGTAGCCGGCGCCGGTGACCGCGCCAGTCACCGTCATCGAACCGCCGTTGACCGCCAGACGCCCGCTGTTGACGACCCCGCTGTCGATGGTCACGCCGCCGGCCCCCGCCGCCAGGATCAGCCCGGCGTTGGTGATTGTGTTGAAAGAAAAATCACCCAGTTCGATCGACGCGCCGTTGGCCTCGCTGATCACCCCGGCGTTGGTTGCGCCGTTGACCGAATCGAAGACTCCGCCGGTGACCGACAGGGTGGCCGTCGAGGCGATTTGGATCGACGAAACCGTCTCGCTCGTCGTGGAGGTGACGGTGTAGGCCTTCGAGCCCGGGGCGCCGAGGCTGGCGCCGTCGGCGGCCCCGGGCGCGACGCCGCCCGACCAATCCGCCCCGTTCGCGAAGGCGCCGGAAACCTGCGCGGCCCATGAAATCGGGCCCATGGCGACGATCCGGGTCCCACCATGGCCGTCGGAACCGAGTATGAACGACGAGTCGGTATAGTCGCCGTAAAGGGAAACGCTGACGGTGTTGTACAGGTCGGTGACGGTGAGGCGACCCGAGGCCGACCCGCCGACGTAGGCCGCCGTGGTCCTGCCCGTCGCGAAACTTATGTCGTCGAGATCGAGGGCGTCGGTTCCCGTGGTGGAAAGGCCGGCAATGAGTCCCTGATCGGAAAGCGAATGAGTGAGTTCGAGGGTCCCCACCGATCCGTCCGTGAACACCACCTCCTGATTGGCGGCGCCTTCGAATTTCAGGACCCCGTTCACCACCACCGATACGCCGCCGCCCGTGAGGGCGCCCACTATGGTCATCGGGCCGCCGTTGACCGCGAGCTCGCCCTCATTATCGATCGGGCTCGAGATCGTCACCCCGCCGGAGCCTTCGGCCACGATCGTCCCGGGGTAGTTGAAGCCATTGAAGATGGTGTTCGCGCCGGTATCGATGACCAGCGGCGCGGGGCCTTCGGACGCGATCACGCCTTGGTTTTCCAGCCTCAGCCCGCCCCCGCCGATCTGGCCACCCCCCTCTATGACGCTCTGGTTGACCATCGTCGAGTTGCCCGCGGCGGCGGTGATCCGGCTGCCGGTTGTTTCACCCAACAGCACCATGCCGAGCCCCGTCAGGAAGAAGGGGGCGCCCCCGACCATGAGGGTCGCCCCGTCGGCCAAGGTGACCAGATGGGCGTTGTCGAACCTTGCGCCCACCGCGAGGGTCGCTCCGGCGGCCACGGCGATCGAGCCGGCGTTGAACCCTTGTCCCGTTCCGCCCGGGGCGTCGAACACGCCGCCGGTGATGGACAGCGTGGCCGTCGGAGCGGTCTGGATGTCGGCCACCGTCTGGCTGCTCGAGGCGGTGACGGTGTACGAACCCGAGGCGTCGACAATGGCCTCGTCGGTCGGGCCTGGCGCCACGTCGCCACGCCAATCAGCCGCGGCGGTGAAAGCTCCCGAGACCGGCGCCGCCCAGTGAACCGGCAAGGCGACGACGATCCTGACGCCGACGCCATTCGCGCCGGCGGCGACGGTCGCGAAGGTCAGACCGCCGTAGTTGCCGATCAGTGAAAAATAGGCTGCGTTTGGTCCATCGGTGACGGTGAGGAGGCCGCCGGTTGAGTAGGTCGCCGTCGTGAGGTCTTGAACGAAGTTGACATCATCGAGAACCAGGGCGGTGGCCCCGGAGGTCGAGAAGCCGGAAATCGAATGAACGAGGGCGGGGTAGGAAACCGAGTGGGCCAGTTCCAGGGTCCCCACCGATCCGTCCGTGAACACCACTGCTTGATCGGAGGCGCCTTCGAATTTCAGGACCCCGTTCACCACCACCAAGTCGCCGGCGCCCGTGACATCGCCCGTCACCGTCAGCGGACCCCCGTTCACCGCCAGCTCGCCTTGGTTGTCCACGGGGCCGGCGATGGTCACGCCCCCGGGTCCCTCGGCGACGATCAGGCCGGCGTTGACGACCGTATTTGCGCCGGTGTCGATGGCCAGCGCCAAGGCGCCTTCGGAGGCGATGACGCCGGCCGCCTGGTTGACCAGGGTGAGCGAGCCGCCGCCCAGTTGGCCGCCCCCCTCGATGGCCTCGCCGGCATTGGTCAGCGTCGCCGCCGACGTGGCCCCGGCAATCGTCGCGCCGTCCAGCTCCACCATGCCGGCGCCGGTGAGCCTGACGCCCCCCGCGGCCACCGACAGAGCCGCGTGGTCGTCGAGGGAGACGATACCGGTGTTGTCGAGCGTCCCGCCGAGCTCGAGCGTGGCGCCGCCACCCACGGCCAGCAGCCCGGCGCTCACCCCCGATCCGGTTCCGCCGGTGGCGTCGAACAGGACGCCGAGAACGGCGAGCGTCGCGGTGGAGGCGGTCTGGATGGAGGACACCGTCTGGTCCGTCGATGCGGTGACCGTGTAGGCGAGCGTCCCCGAAGCATCCAGGATGGCGTCATCCGAGGCGGCGGGAACCGCGCCGCCCACCCAGTCCGCCTTGGTGTTGAAGTCGGCGCTGATCTGTTTCGCCCAATGGATCTGGGACATGATCACTCCCTCGGCGCCAAAACTTGTTCGTCGGCGACCGCGCCGAACCTAGGCCCCGGCCCAATCCCCCACAAGCGCGGCGCCGCGACGCGCCAGGGCCAGGCGTTCGGGTCAGCCGCGATCCTCACCGGCGCAGCGGGGGAGAGGGCGGTCGCCGCCCGGCTGTTCGCTGGCGCACCAGCGAACGTCACTTGGCCCTCCCCCGTGAAGAACGGGGGAGAGGGCTCGAGAAAGGGTGAGGTCGGAATCGAATAACTGGCGGTTCAGGCGGGCGCCGTGGCCACGCCTCGCGCCTCGTAGGTTCCGGTCGCCAGATCAACGACCAGCGAGCGGACGATCGGCTCGGGTCTCACCTCCCGGCCCACGCGGACCAACCGTACCAGACCATGGCCAGCCAGTTGCTGGAGCGAACGGGAAATGTTGGATTGAGCTCGCCCGGTCAGTCCGACCAGCGCCGTCATGCTGGTCGGGCGTTCCCGAAGCACGACCTTCAGAAGCTCGAGCGCTTCGGATGAAAGCGCGGCCAGCAGCGGCGCCGCGGGTCTGGGCGAGGGCGACCGCTCGCCGTTCGCCACCGAGCGCATCTCTTCACGAAGCGTCGTCAGCGTCCGTGTCATCGTCGTCCTCCAGTTCAATGTCTTCGGCAGTGATGTCGAATGACGCTCCCACATGACGGCAGGCCTGTTCGACCGCCGCGAAGAAGTCACAGATCAACTCGTCCGCGCCCCTGAAGTCGTAGGCGGCCAGATCCGCCGTGCGGCGGAAACGGTGTCGGTGATCGTAGGTCTGAGCGCGAGGGACGCCGTGGGCGTTGTCGAACCCCAGCAGTCGCGTCCGATCGACATCGTGCAGCGTGAACGCATATTTGATCCCATGCGGCCGACCCGCGGTCGCGTCCGCCGCCTTGACCCGAAAGCGCAGGCTCCAGCCGTTCTCCAGCCAGTACCGCCGACGATCGTAGTCGAGCAGGCGTCGCATCGCTTCATCGACCATCGTCAAACATATCGTCTTGCGATATATAAATCAAGCGCCCCGCGCTGCGGCGATGCTCGCTCATGCGAACGGATGATATCGCTCGCGGACGCGCTCTACGACGTTCACCTGAAGGAACTGAAGCAGGAGGGACCAATAAAATGAGCGGCTACCGTCCGTTCGCCGACCTCGAGAAGGACTGGAGCGCCGACCGCCTCGCCGCCAATTCGACGCTATTTGGCTGCTTTCGCCGCCGGCGCCTTCATGCGGCCGATGGCGTTCTCCAGTTCGATGACGAGGGACCGCTGGCCAGGCAGCCGCCTGGCGAAAATCTGCAACAGAGAGCGATAGTACCACAGGGTTCCATCCCGACCGCCCTTGAAGCGGGCGAAGACATCCTCGCCGGCGGCGACATCGGCGGCGATGGCCCGGGCGTTGTGAAGCTTGTCGCAGGCGGAGACGAGCAGGGTCTCGTCGGTGGCGGTCTTGAGATGGCGCAGGTAGAGCCGCTTGCGTTCCGTCCACGGCGCCTTCACGCCCGCCTCGTCGGGCGTTCCGTCGGTGCACGCCAGGACCATGTCGGCGACGCGATCGCCGAAGGCGCGCCGGATCGGCGCTTCGTGCTCGGCCCCACAGTCCTCCAGGATGTCGTGCAGCAGGCCGGCGATGGCCTGGTCTTCGTCGCCACCGTGGTCGATCACCAGCGACGCGACCCCCATCAGGTGGCCGAGATAGGGTATCTCGGTCCCCTTGCGGGCCTGGTTCCCGTGGGCCTCGGCGGCATAGTCGAGAGCCGCGGCGAGCCTGGGAAATCGGGTCATCTCGCGGTCCTTCGCCACTTATGCCAACGGTCTCAAACAGGGACTCCCATGGACCGCCGGCGTCCGACGGAACGTCGGCAGTCTTTTATCAACTAAGAAGGCGGCGTGCGCCGGGAGAAATAAGACGCGGCCGGCTTGGGCCGCTGCCGGTGAGACGCTGGCGGTCCAATCAAGGCCGGCTGGTTATCAGCTGGCGGCAATTTAACCTTGCATATCCGGCACACCACGCCATAAATGCAAGGATGATTCCCCGCCATATTCGCGTCCGCCTGATCGAGGCCATCGACACTTCGCCGGCCGTGGCGCTGTTCGGACCCCGGCAGGTCGGCAAGACCACCCTCGCCCACGAGATCGCCGACGGCCGTCCGTCGATCTATCTCGATCTGGAGTCCACCGCCGATCGCGCCCGGCTGGCTCATCCGCAAGCCTACCTCGACGCCCACGAGGATGAACTGGTCATTCTCGACGAGGTCCACCGGGCGCCAGAACTCTTCCGGGAATTGCGAGGCGTGATCGATCGCGGGCGCCGGCGGGGCAGGGCGGCCGGCCGCTTCCTGCTGCTCGGTTCGGCCTCGGTGGATCTGCTCAAGCAGTCCGGCGAGACCCTGGCCGGGCGGATCACCTATCTGGAGCTGGGTCCCTTCGACGTACTGGAGACGCCGGGCGGCGCCATCGACACCCTCTGGTCGCGGGGCGGCTTCCCGGTGAGCTTTCTGGCCGCCGGCGACGCGGCCAGCGCGAGATGGCGGCGGGATTTCATCCGCACCTATCTCGAACGAGACGTTCCTCAGTTCGGGTCCCCCATCCCGGCCGAGACCCTGCGGCGGCTGTGGACCATGCTCGCCCACAATCAGGGCGAGCTTCTGAATTCGGCCAAGCTCGCCCGCGCCCTGGCCGTCGATGGCAAGACCATGGCGCGATATCTCGACCTCCTCGTTGATCTGCTGCTCGTCCGCCGCCTGCCGCCGTGGCATCGAAATGTCGGCAAGCGGCTGGTCAAGTCGCCCAAGGTCTATGTGCGCGACAGTGGGCTGGTCCATGCCCTGCTCGGCCTTGCCACGCTCGAGGATGTCCTGGGCCATCCCGTGGCCGGCGGGAGCTGGGAAGGCATGGTGGTCGAATCCCTGCTGGCGGCGGCGCCGGAGGGAACGGCCGCCAGCTTCTATCGGACCGCGGCCGGGGCCGAAATCGACCTGGTTCTGGCCCCGCCTGGCCAGGGCCTTTGGGCGATCGAGATCAAGCGCGGCGCCGCGCCGAGGCTGGATCGCGGCTTCCACCACGCCTGCGCCGACCTCGGCCCGACGCGCCGCTTCGTCGTCTACAATGGAATTGAGAGATTTCCGCTCAACCCGGAAACCGAGGCGGTCGGTCTTCGCGAAATGGCCGAAATCCTGAAGCGGAATTAGCAAGCCATCAGAACAACACCGTCCGGGCTTGGAAAACGGCGCCCCTCAGATCAGATCCCCGCCCGCCGCCGCGGCCGTGGTGCCGTCGCGCTCGAAGGCCTTGATCACGTTGCGCCCCACCGTCCAGCGGTGGACTTCGTCCGGCCCGTCGACCAGGCGCTGGGAGCGGATGTGGGTGTACCAGGAGGCCAGGGGCGTGTCGCGGCTGTAGCCGAGGGCCCCGTGGAGTTGGATGGCGGTGTCGACGACCTTGTGGACCATGTGGGCGAGGAACACCTTGGCGATGGAGTTCTCCTGCCGCAGGTCCAGGCCCTTTTCGGCCTTGTAGGCGATGTGCAGCAGCATCAGGCGGGCCATGTAGAGCTCGCTGGCGCAGTCGGCGAGCATCCACTGCACGCCCTGGCGCTGCGAGAGCTTCTTGCCGAAGGTCTCGCGCTTGGTGACGTGGGCCGTGGCCATGTCCAGAGCCCGCTGGGCCATGGCGATGTTGTGCATGCCGTGGCGCAGGCGGCCATAGGCCAGGCGATGCTGGCCCATGTCGAAGCCCCGGCCTTCGCCGCCCAGCAGGTTCTCGGCCGGCACGACCAGATCCTTGATCTCGATCTCGGCGTGGCCGCCGCCCATGATGTGCGAGAGAGGGCCTTCCAGGGCCATGGTCGGGATGTCGCGCTTGATGATGTAGCCGGGGTCGGGCAGCTCGACGATGAAGGTCGAATAGCGCTGGTGGCGCGGGGCGTCGGGATCGGTCATGGCCATGACCATGGCCAGGTCGGCGGCGCTGGCGGCCGATGAGAACCACTTCTCGCCGTTGAGGACATAGTTCTCGTTGCCGTCCTTCACCGCCCGGGTCCGCATGCCGGTGGCGTCGGCCCCGGCGGCCTTCTCGGTCATCGAGTAGCAGACACGTTTTTCACCCGCGAGCAGGGGTTTGAGGAACTTCTCCTTCTGGTGCGGCGTGCCGTGGGCCAGCAGGGTCAGCATGGTGGCGTCGTCGGGACCCTGGCTGTTCATCGAGAGCGCGCCCAGGTGGCTTTGGCCGAGCTCCATCTGGACCAGGGCGTTGGCCAGCGGTCCCAGGCCCATGCCGCCGTCGGCCTTGGGGATGAACGGCAGCCACAGGCCCTGGGCGCGGGCCTTGGCGCGCAGTTCGCCGAGCAACTCCTTGTAGTCGCGGCCCTCGGCCAGGGCCTTTTCGGCCGGGATGCATTCGTCGTGGACCCATTGGCGGACCTTCTCGCGCACGGCCTTGGCTTCGGCGGGAATCTCGAAATCTATGGCCATCTTCGGAGTCCTTTTCGTCAATCCGCGGGCGCGGTCAGAATGGGCGTTCCCTTCGCGCTGCGGAAGCCCTATATCGAGTCCTCCGACCGCCCGGCCGAAAGGCCGGGCGCCGCTGTTTCTGGAGCCCGTCCGTGAACGAAATTCTGATGCCCAAGGCGACCGCCGTGTGGCTGGTGGAACACACCTCCATGACCTTCGAACAGATCGCCGACTTCTGCGGCCTGCATCACCTCGAGGTGAAGGGCATCGCCGACGACGAGGTCGCCCGCGACATCCGCGGCGCCGATCCGATCACCAACGGCCAGCTCTCCCGAGAGGAGCTCGACCGCGCCCAGGCCGATCCGAAATACCGCATGAAGGCCCAGAAGAGCCGGCACGCCGAACTGCTCAAGCCGGCCAAGAAGGCCCCGCGCTACACGCCGGTGTCGCGCCGGCAGGACCGGCCGGACGCCATCGCCTGGTTCGTGCGCAACCACCCCGAGGTCACCGACGCCCAGATCGCCAAGTCGCTGGGCACCACCAAGGCGACCATCGACCAGGTGCGCAACCGCACCCACTGGAACGCCACCAATGTGAAGCCGGTGGATCCGGTGTCGCTCGGCCTGATCGGTCAGCTCGAACTCGACGCCCTGATCCGCAAGGCGGCCGACAAGAAGATCAAGGACGACGCCAAGAAGGCTCCGCCGGCCCCCGAAGGCGCCTCGCTGCGCCCGGCGTCCGAAGCCGGCGGGGAAGACACCGCCGGCCTGGCCTGACGGACGGGCGTTCGGTGAGCGCTAATGCGGCCGGGTCTTCAGGATCTCCATTTCCTCCTTGAGCCGCAGCTTCTGCCGTTTCAGTTCGGTGATATGGGCGGCGTCGGCGGCGGGCCTGTTCACCTCGTCCCAGATCGCGCGGTCGAGCGCCCCGTGACGGACGCCGAGTTCACGGATGCGGGCATCGATGGCCATGGCTCAAGATCTCCTCTCACTTTGAAGACGGACGGGGGGCAGTGAACACCTCTCGCGGCCTTCTGTCAGTTCACATATGGTTGCTCGGATGAGCGGCGAGGCGCCGATGCGGCTGGTGGTGGGAATCTCGGGCGCCTCCGGGGTCCTCTACGGCGTGCGCGCCCTCGACGCCTGCCGCGAACTCGGTGTCGAGAGCCACCTGGTGGTCAGCCGCGCCGCCGCCCTCACCCTGGCCGAGGAAACCGATCTCACCCTCGAGGCGCTGGCGGCGAAGGCGACGGTGACCTGGCGGGCCGGCGACGTGGGCGCGGCCATCGCCTCGGGATCCTTCCCCGCCGCTGGCATGATCGTCGCTCCCTGTTCGGTGCGGACGATGAGCGAGATCGCCACCGGGGTGACCTCGACCCTGCTGTCGCGGGCGGCCGATGTCACGCTGAAGGAGAGGCGGCCGCTGGTGCTGCTGGTCCGCGAAACGCCGCTGCATCTGGGCCATCTGCGGACCATGGTGTCGCTGGCCGAGATGGGGGCGACGATCGCGCCGCCGCTTGTGGCCTTCTATGCTCATCCGCGGACGATTTCGGATATCATCGATCACTCGGTGGGACGCGCCTTGGACGTTTTTGGACTTTCCTGGGACCGTGTCCGGCGCTGGGGCGACACCAGCGACGCCCCGCTTGCGGCGGGCGGACCGTCTGATACACCTTAGCCACGAACACCGCGGGCGAGCGCCATGGACGATGGTGAAGATGAGGAGGAAGGCGAGGGCGACGCGGCGATCCGCGCGCTCGCCGACCTGCGCCAGGAACACGACGATCTCGACGCCGCCGTCCACGCCCTCGAGGCCCGGCCGCGGCCCGATCAGCTCCAGATCGCCCGGCTGAAAAAGAAGAAGCTCGCCCTGCGTGATCAGATCGCCGAACTGGAGGATGGCCTCACGCCCGACATCATCGCGTAGCCATAGCCGGGGCCGCGATGGATCAGGACGCCGCCCTTCACGCCGCCGCCCAGGCTGCAGCCCTGTGGACGGCGCTGCTCCTCCTGCTCCTCCTGGCGCTCTCCCTTCTGGTGGTTCGCCAGCGGCGCCGCCACGCCGTCCCCCTGGGCGACGAGGGCATCGCCGAACTCACCCGGGCCATTCGCGCCTTCGGCAACGCCGCCGAGTACGCGCCGGCGGGCATGGCCGGGCTTCTCGCCCTGGCGGCGGTGGGCGCGCCGCCGTTGGCGGTTCATCTCGCCGGCGTCCTGCTGTTCGGCGGCCGGATCCTCCACGCTATCGCGCTCAGCCGCACCGGCGGCTCCTCCCTCCTGCGATCGGCCGGCATGACGATGACCTGGGTCGCCTACGTCTTCGAGGTCGTGGCGCTGCTGATCTTCGCCGTCGTCTGAGGCGCCGCTTGCTCCGGCGGGTCCCGTCGACCATATCGCCGGCATGGATGAAACCCTTCTCGCCGACGTCGTCGGCGCCGCCCTCGGGGCCGGCGCGGACGGCGCCGAAGCCGCGTTCGCCGAGCGTCGGGCGCTCGGCGTGTCCGTTCGGCTGGGCGCGCTGGAGGAGGTCGAGCGAGAAGAATCCCGGGACCTCGGCGTGCGCGTCTTCGTCGGCCGCCGGCAGGCGTCGGTCTCCGGATCGGACATCTCGGCCGAGGGCCGGGCCAAGCTCGTCGAGCGGGTCGTGGCCATGGCCAGGCTCGCGCCCGAGGATCCCTACGCCGGCCTCGCGCCCGATGACTTCCTGGCGCGCGGACCCCAGGCGGATCTGTCGCTGTTCGATCCGGCCGAACCGGACGCCGAGGCGCTGGAGGCCCGCGCGCTGGGCGCGGAGGACGCCGCCCGCGCGGTCCGCGGCGTCACCAATTCCAATGGCGCTTCCGCCGCCTGGTCGATGTCCGCGTGGAGGCTGGTGACCAGCGGCGGGTTTTCCGGCCGGCACCGCTCCAGCGCCTTTTCGGTTTCCGCCGGCGCCATCGCCGGCGAGGGCGCGGAGATGGAACAGGGCTACGACGGCCGCACGACCCGCTGGCAGGCCGATCTGCCGCCGGCCGAAGGGATCGGCGCGGAAGCCGGCAAGCGGGCGGTCGCCAGCCTCGGCGCGCGAAAGATCGCCTCGACCACCGCGCCGGTGATCTTCGAAAACCGTCTCGCCTCGTCCCTTTTCGGCCCCCTGCTGGGCGCCATCTCCGGGCCGGCCGTGGCTCGCGGCGTCTCCTTTCTCAAGGACCATCTGGGCAAGCCCCTGTTCGCCGCCGGCGTCAGCATCACCGACGAGCCGCACCGGCCGCGCGGCCTGGCGTCATCGACCTTCGACGACGAAGGTGTCGCCACGCGGGAGCGGTCGATCATCGATCGCGGAATCCTCACCACCTGGCTGCTCAATTGCAGCGCCGCCAGGCAGCTGGGGATGACCACCACCGGACATGCCTCGCGGGGCCTGGCCGGGCCGCCGGGAGTTTCCTCGTCCAATCTCACCGTGCAGCCGGGCGGCCTCGACGCCGCCGCTCTGATGCGCGAAGCCAAGGCGGGCGTCCTGGTCACCTCGATGTTCGGTCCTTCGCTCAACGCCAACACCGGCGACTGGTCGGTGGGATGTTCGGGACACTGGTTCGAAGGCGGCGAGATCGCCTATCCGGTCACCGAAATCACCGTGGCGGGCAACCTTCTCGACATCTACGCCCGCCTGGTTCCCGGTTCGGACCTGGAGATCCGCGGCTCGACCAACTCGCCGTCGGTGCTCATCGACGGCCTGGCCATCGCCGGCAAATGAGGCGGGTGCGCCATGCCTGAGCGCCAGCTCCTTCATCTGGTCATCGGCGGCGAACTTGAGAACGTCGGCGACGTGGGTTTCCGCGACCTCTCGAAGATCGACCTCGTCGGCGCCTACCCGAGCTACGCCGAGGCCCATCGCGCCTGGCGGGCCAAGGCCCAGGCGACGGTGGACAACGCCCACATGCGTTACTTCATCATCCACGCCCACCGCCTGCTCGACCCCTCGAAAGACGGCGAAGACCACGACCACGCGTGAGCCTATTCCCGACGCAGGAAGCGGTCGGCGAGCAGCGTCCCCCACCAGTTGGCGCGGAAATCGGCCTTGAGGGCGACCGGGTCGTAGGCGGAGCTCTCGATCCATTCGACGAACGACATGCCGGCCGGCTCCGCCTCGGCGAGGTAGCGGTCGAAGGTGTAGTCGAGCACGCCGGTCAGACCGGCCCTCACATGCAGATAGCGCGGAGAGAGCTGGTCCAGCGCTTCGCGGATCGTCCGAGCCCGCCGGAAATGCATGTAGAGAACGGCCATCAACCCGGCCCGGTCCGCGCCGGACTTGCAGTGCATCAGAGCGGGATATTCGACCGTCTCGAAGAGACGCCGGGCGCCCAGCACCTGATCGCGGCTCGGCGCCTCTCGCGAGCTGACCGTGAAATCGACGAGCGTGAGGCCGGCCTTCTCGCAGGCGATGCGCTCAAGCGCATAGAAGCTGGCCCCGAATCCGCCGCGCAGGTTGATGATCGTACGCACGCCGCGCGCCGCCCAGGCGTCGAGCTGGAAGGGCCAGGGCTGGTTGGTGCGGACGAGTTCGTCGGAAATCCAGTGGGCGTTGGAGAAACCCAGCCGCAGATAGGCGTGGTCCTTCCAGAGGTAGTCCAGCCGCGCGCTCAGGCGGCCGCGGGGGGTGGTGAGGTCGAAGCCGGCCAAGATGCTGCCTGTGCGAGACGGGGGGAGTTCAGATAGGGCGCTGACCTCGTCCAGGCAAACCTACCCGCTGAAGGCGCCGCGCAGGCGATCCATCTGTGAGCGAACCGGGTGGGGCGCCTCGGCCTCGCCGTCGGTGTCGAGATACATCCGCCGGTCCAGGTGCCGCACCCGTTCATAGAGGCGCGCCGATCGGTCGAGGAGCTGGTTGAGTGGATGGGGAAGACCGTCCTTGCCGCCGACTTCCCTCGCCGAACCGGCCTCGCCGCCGAGGCGATAGCCCTGTTCGCAGGCGAGTTCCGGGGCCATCTCGCCCTGACGCACGGCGCGCTGGACGAGCAGCCACGAGGCTACCTGCATCAGGCGCGTGGTGAGCCGCATGCTCTCGGCCGCATAGGCCAGCGCCGCGTTGCGCGACAGAAGCTTGGAGTCCCGACGCCCGGAGCCGTCGAGGTAGGCCGCCGTCTCCTCGACCAGTTCCATGCCCTCCTGAAAGGTGTGCTCGAAGAGTTCCGAACGGGCGAAGTCCTCGATGACCGCGGAGCGCCGATTGGAGGGGGGTCGGCCAAGATCATTCATGATTTCAAGATTCCCACACCCGGAGCGCCGACCGCCGGGTTAACGCGATTGCAACCCTCGTGCCAGCGAACACCACCGCGATGCCGCCGCGCCCCCTCATCATGGACGCGAAAAAAGCGCGTCCGCCGCCGCCCGGCTTCCCTGCTTCTTGTCGATCTGAGCGCGGGCGCGGGCGATCTCCGCTTCCAGGGCGGCGATGCGCTCGCCCAGTTCGCTCACCGAGAACAGGTCGAGATCCTCCCGCGAGGCGTCGATCAGCGATTGCCCGCGGCCTCGCCTCGCCTCCGCCGGCTCCTCCGCCATTGCCGTCTCTCCTTTTGCTCGTCGGGCGCCGAGGCGCTAGTTGAACCCCCGCGAGACGAGGCGCAACACGGTCGCGGCCCTCGATCCACAAGGACATTGGACATGGCGCCCTTGGAAATGACCGCGATCGAGGTGAAGGGCGACAAGGGGCCGGCGGCGGCGCTGTCGCCGGTCGTCATTCGCAGGCCGATTCCGGACAGCGGCCAGATTCTGATCGCGGTGAGGGCGGCCGGCGTCAACCGTCCCGACGTCATCCAGAGGCTGGGCTTCTATCCCCCGCCGCCGGGGGCGCCCGCCACCCTCGGCCTCGAAGTCGCCGGAGAGGTCGTTGAAGCGGCCGGCCGGTGGCGGGTCGGCGACGAGGTCTGCGCCTTGTTGGGCGGCGGCGGATATGCTCAGTTCGCCGTCTGCGATCCGCGCCATGCGCTTCCGATCCCGGCCGGGCTGGATTTCGTCCAGGCCGCCGGCCTGCCGGAAACCGTCTTCACCGTCTACGCCAATGTCTTCGAGAGCGGCGGACTGAAGGCCGGCGAGACATTCATGGTCCACGGCGCGACCTCGGGCATCGGCGTCGCCGCCATCCAGATGGCCAAGGCGGCCGGCGCGAAGGTCATCGCCACGGCTCGCGGATCGGACAAGGCGGCGCGGGCCCGCCGGATCGGCGCCGATGTCGCGATCGATGCGACGATCGAGGATTTCGCCACCGTCGCCGCCGGCGAAGGCGGCGTGGACGTCATCCTCGACATGGTCGCGGGTGCCTATTTTTCCAGGAATCTCGAAGCCTTGCGGACCGGCGGACGGCTGGTCCACATCGCCGCCCAGGCCGGCGGGGTGGTCGAACTGCCGATCATGAAGGTGATGCAGAAACGGCTGGTGGTGACCGGATCGACCCTGCGGCCGCGAGACGCCGACGAGAAGGCGCGCCTGGCCGGCGAGATCGAGCGCGTGGTCTGGCCCTGGGTCGCCGCCGGCAAGGTGCGCCCGGTGATCGACCGCGTCTTTCCCCTGATCGACGCCGCCGGCGCCCACGCCTGGCTGGAGGGCGGCGCCCACGTGGGCAAGGTCATGCTTTCGGTGGACCGCGGCTAGGCGGCGCGGGCTTCGCGGGGCGCGGACAGCGCCAGGTTGAGAGCGTCATACAGCTTGGCGATCTCGATCGGCTTGGCGACGTGTCCGTCCATGCCGGCGGCCAGATACTCCTCGATCTGATGCACCAGGGCGTTGGCGGTGAGCGCCAGGATCGGCGTCCGGGGGCGCTGTTCGCTCTGTTCGAACTGGCGAATGGCGCGGGTGGCGGCGATGCCATCCATCAGCGGCATCTGGATGTCCATCAGGATGACGTCGAAATCGCCGGTTCGCCAGGCCTCCACGGCCGACCGGCCATCGGCGACGATGGCCAGATCGACGTCCATCGGTTCGACGATCGCCTGGAGGACCTTCTGGTTGACCACATTGTCCTCGGCCGCGAGCAGTCTGATCCGTCGTTGATCCATCTCGTCGCTGATCGCGACCGCCGGTTCGGCCCGCACCGCGGCTTGCGCATCGCCGCGGGGGAGGGGAAACAGAGCGACGAAGGTCGAACCCTTCCCCTCTTCACTGGTCACCGCGACTGATCCGTCCATGAGCTGGGCCAGCTCGCGGCAAATGGCCAGGCCCAGTCCGGTGCCTCCATACCGGCGGGTGGTCGAGCTGTCCGCCTGGGTGAACTTCTCGAACAGCGTCGGGATCTTTTCGGCGGCGATGCCGATGCCGGTGTCGGCCACCGAAAGCCGCAGTTCGCCGCCGTCGGCGAGGTCGAACCTGGCCTCGACCGAGCCCTCGGGCGTGAACTTCAAGGAATTGGTGACGAGGTTCGAGACGATCTGGCAGAGACGGTCGGCGTCGCCTTGCCAGGCGCCGCGCGCCTCGGGCGCGACTTCCAGGGAGAAACGAAGTCCCTTCGCCGCGGCCATCGCCGCGAAACCGTCTCCCACCGGATGGACGATGCGTTCGAGGTCGAAATCCCTGATATCCAACTCCAGCTTTCCCGCCTCGATCTTGGACAGGTCGAGCACGTCGTTGAGTACCGAAAGCAGCTGCTCCCCGGACTGGCGCACGACGCCGAGCCGCTCGCGCTGCGCGAGTTGCAGTTCGCCCCGGGACATCACCTCGGCCATCGCCAGGACGCCGTTGAGCGGTGTGCGGATCTCATGGCTCATGTTGGCCAGGAACCGCGACTTGGCGACGTTGGCCGCCTCCGCCGCGTCCCTCGCCTCCACCAGCGCGCCCATGGTCTGGCGCAGTTCGCCGTGGTTGGCGTCCAACCGTCCGAGCAGATCGTTGAAGCTCTCGGTCAGGCGATGGAAGACATCGTCCTCGGAAACCTCGGCGACGGGGGTGAACTCGACGCTGTGGGCGACCTTGGCCATGGCCTTGGACAGCCGTTCGATCGGCGCGGTGACCCGCCGAGCCAGTCCCTGGGCCAGCAACAGGGCGACGCCGCTGGCCCCGAAGAACAGCGCCATGGTGAGCGCGAGGAACTGCGGAAGAAGGCTGCCCAGGCTCGGCGGATGGGCGCGCAGCCAGAGCCGTCCCACCGGTCGGCCGTTGAAGATCACCGTGCGCCCGACGCCGTCATATTCGCCGCCTCCGGTGCTCGCCGAGGGGATGGAGAAGCTGGCCGTCACCTTGCCGGCCTGGTCCTCGAGCCTGGCGTCGACAAAGCCCTTCGCACTGGCCGCCGCGGCGAGGATCCTCTCGCCGGTCGCGCGGTCATGCGCCGCCAGGGACGGCGCCGCCGCCGTGGCGATGACGTCGGCGAGCGCGCCCTTGGCCAGGTGGGCTTCCTGCCGCGCCACGCTCCATTGCTGAAGCATGAACGTCGCGCAGGCCGCCGCCAGCACCACGATGGTGGTGACGATGGCCACGCCCGCGACGCGCGCGCGAAAGGGCGGATGGACTTTGTTCGGCAAGGGTTCTCCCCGTGGTTTTGCCCCATCGTCCGGGACGACCGCCACGATCTATATCGCGACCATTGCTAACGCTTCGCTTCCGTGGCGCGCGCGCCCGCCGCTGAACGGTGTTTACATGCCGTAGGATTTCATTTACCGTGATTCTGGCTCAGGATTTTTGGGAGATTGCCGTATGGAAAAAGTGTTTGTTGCCCAAAGGGTCGCGACCCGACTTTTCGCGACCGAAAACGCGGTCGATTCGGCTCTCGTCCAAGCGTCCGAATTGATGGCCGACATGCTTCAGGCCCGCAAGGATCTCGGCCTTTCGGCCACCGTCGGCGACGCCGCCGCCGCCAAGCTGGTCGAAGCGATCGCCGCCCTCGGCGCCGCCCGCACGGCGATGGTCGGGGCGCATGCCCAACTTGAGGAAACCAAGCTCCGGATCGGTCTGCGCACCAAGATGGCGGGTGTCGGAGACAAGGGCGAGGCCATGATCGCCTCCCTGGAATCGATGCGGATTGCCAGCTAGTCTTTCGGCATCTTCCGTTGATTGTGAAAGTTTAAACGATTCACGTCTTTGATTCAGGTCAAAGGCGTGAATCGTGTATAAATCGTTTCTCCATCCCGGTTTTGATCTCGAAGTCGCCGTCATATTCGGCGCGTTCTTCTTTGCGTTGTGGAAGGGTGATCGCCCCGAAAAGCTTGGGGCAGGCCTCAACCTAACTGCGGGCGTCGTCGCCACTGGCCTCATGATTCTGTTGACCGACGCGCCGCCTCTGGCGTTGCTCGCGATTGATGCGGCTCTCTCGGCGGGATTCCTCATTCTGGCGATCCGCTACGCCAGTCTTTGGCTGGGCGCCGCGCTTCTGCTGCAAGCTGTCCAATTCAGCCTTCACGCCTACTATTTCGTGCTCGGCGCGCGGCACGATTTCAACTACTTGGTCGTGAACAATATCGATACGGCGGGAATCGATCTGTCCATCGTCGTAGGCACGATCCTGGCATGGCGGCGCCGCCTTCGGGATCGGCGGGAAGCAACCGGCCGGGCCTGACAAGGCCCACTCCCTCAGGGCGTCTTTTTCTGTGCGCGCTCGGAAAAATTGACTTGCCACGGCGGCCGAACGAAGGCTCTTGCCCGGCGGGCCACGCCCTCCCAACGGGGCGCAGTCCATCTGCAAGGATGGGAGATGCCGCCATGAACAACCTCACCAAGCCGGCCATGCGGCCGGCCCGGCCCGAATTCTCATCCGGACCCTGCGCCAAGCGCCCCGGATGGAGTCCCGAAAACCTTCGCGCCGCCGTTCTGGGCCGCTCGCACCGCTCCAAAGCGGGAAAGGCGCGGCTGGTCGCGGCCATCGACCAGACCCGGTCGGTGCTCAAGGTCCCGCCCGGTCATCGGATCGGCATCGTGCCGGGATCCGATACCGGCGCGGTGGAGATGGCCCTGTGGTCCCTCCTGGGTCCCAGGCCGGTGCAGGTCCTGGCTTTCGAGTCCTTTGGCAAGGACTGGGTCACCGACGTCGTCAAGCAACTCCGCATCCAAGCCGAAGTCCTGGACGCGCCCTACGGCCGGTTGCCGGATCTCGCTCGTGTCCGACCAGACGCCGACCTGGTGTTCACCTGGAATGGGACGACCTCCGGGGTGCGCGTGCCCAACGCCGACTTCATCGCCGACGTTCGCTCGGGCCTGACCATCTGCGACGCCACCAGCGCCTGCTTCGCCCAGGATCTCGATTGGGCCAAGCTCGACGTCGTCACCTTCTCCTGGCAGAAGGCGCTCGGCGGCGAGGCGGCCCATGGCGTCCTCATCCTTTCCCCCCGCGCGGTGGAGCGGCTGGAAACCCACAGCCCGGCATGGCCGATGCCCAAGCTCTTCCGCCTGACCAAGGCGGGCAAGCTGAACGCCGAGATTTTCGAGGGCGCGACCATCAACACGCCCTCGATGCTCTGCGTCGAGGACTATCTCGACACGCTCAGATGGGCGGCGTCGATCGGCGGCCTGGCTGAGCTCAAGGCCCGCGCCGACCGCAACTTGGGCGTCCTTGAGGCCTGGGCGGAGAAGACCCCGTGGATCGATTTTCTCGCCGAGGATCCGGCCACGCGCTCCAACACCTCCGTGTGCCTGAAAGTCGTCGATCCGAGAGTGACGGCGCTGGCCTCCGACGCCCAGGCCGACTTCGCCAGGAGGCTGGCGTCGCTGCTCGAAAAGGAGGGCGTCGCCCTGGATATCGGCGGCTATCGCGATGCTCCTCCGGGCCTTCGAATCTGGTGTGGGGCCACGGTGGACGCCGACGACCTGGAAGCGCTCACCCCCTGGCTGGACTGGGCCTTCAACGCCGTCTCCACCGAACTCCTCGCCGCCTGAACACGGACGCCGCCGTCCGCCTCGGCGACGCTCACCAAAGTCGCTCGTCAATGGAATCGACACATGCCACCCCGCGTTCTCATCTCTGATTCCCTCTCTCCCGCCGCGGTCGAGATTTTCCGCCAGCGAGGTGTCGATGCCGACGTCAGGGTCGGCCTCGCCAAGCCCGACCTTCTGGCCATCATCGGGGATTACGACGGCCTCGCGGTCCGTTCCGCCACCAGAGCCGACAGGGACGTCATCGCCGCGGCGGCGAGGCGCCTCAAGGTAATCGGCCGAGCCGGCATCGGGGTGGACAATATCGATATCCCCGCGGCGACCGCCGCCGGCGTCGTGGTCATGAACACGCCGTTCGGCAATTCGATCACCACCGCCGAGCACGCCATCGCGATGATGTTCGCCCTGGCCCGCCAGCTTCCCGCCGCCGACCTCTCCACTCAGGGCGGCAAGTGGGAGAAGAACCGGTTCATGGGGGTTGAACTCTACGCCAAGACCCTGGGCCTGATCGGGGCCGGCAACATCGGCTCGATCGTCGCCGAGCGCGCCAACGGCCTGAAGATGAAGGTCATCGCCTACGATCCCTTCCTGTCTCCGGAACGGGCGGTGGAGATCGGTGTCGAAAAGGTCGATCTGGACCAGCTCCTGGCCCGCGCCGACGTCATCAGCCTGCATACGCCCCTCACCGACAAGACGCGGAACATCCTTTCCGCCGAAGCCCTGGCCAGGACCCGCAAGGGGGTGATGGTCGTCAACTGCGCGCGCGGTGGCCTGGTCGATGAGACCGCGCTGCGACGGCTGCTCGACGACGGGCATGTGCGCGGGGCCGCCTTCGACGTCTTTGTCGAGGAGCCGGCCAGGACCAATCCCCTCTTTGGGTCGGAAAGATTCATCGCCACCCCGCACCTGGGCGCCTCGACCAACGAAGCCCAGGAGAACGTCGCCCTGCAGGTCGCCGAACAGATGAGCGACTATCTGCTCACCGGCGCGGTCACCAACGCCCTCAACAGTCCCTCGATCACCGCCGACGAGGCCCCCAAGCTGCGCCCCTATGTCGCCCTGGCCGAAAAGCTCGGCGCTTTCGCCGGCCAGATGGTCGATACCGGCCTGGAGGGCGTCGAGATTGCCTTCGAAGGCGATGTCGCGGCGCTCAACATCAAGCCGCTCACCGCGGCGGCGCTGGCCGGGGTAATGCGGCCGATGCTGGCGGAGATCAACATGGTCTCCGCTCCGGCCGTGGCCCGGGAGCGCGGGGTCACCGTCTCGGAATCCCGCCAGGAGAATTCCCCGGTCTATGAGAACCTCATGCGCGTCACCGTGCGCACCGAACTGGGCCGTCGCTCGTTCGCCGGGACCGTCGTGGCCGGAGCGCCCAGGGTGGTGGAAGTCAAGGGCATGGAGCTCGACGCCGCCTTCGCCCCGGCGATGCTCTATGTCAACAACCTCGACCGGCCGGGCTTCATCGGCGCCCTCGGCGTCCTGCTCGGCGAGGCGGGGGTCAATATCGCCACCTTCAACCTGGGGAGAGTCGCCGCCGGCGATGACGCCATCGCCCTGGTCGGCGTCGATCAGGCCCCGGACGAAGCCCTGATCGCCCGAATCCGGGCGCTGCCGCACGTGAAGGAAGCGCGGGTGTTGAGGTTTTGAAGGGCGCCTTCCGGACGGTCGGTTCGACCTCGCGCGGAATTTGGATTCCGATGGCGCCGTGCTAAAGTGACCAACTCGTTGGTCAGGAGTCCGTGATGAGTGAGGTCAGTCTGGCGGACGCCAAGGCCCACCTGAGCGCGCTGGTCGCGCGCGCCGAAGCGGGTGAAACGATATCGATAACGCGACGCGGCAAACCGGTGGCGCGGATCGTTGCCGCGGAGAGGCCTCGCGAAAAAATCGATATAGCCAGGCTCAAGGCGCTCACCGACAAGATGCAAATGCAACCGGAGTCGGCCGGAGAATTCATTCGCAAGATGCGGGATGACGCGCGCTATTGATCCAGTACCTCGACACATCGGTGTTGGTCTCCGCACTGACGAAGGAGGTCGCAACGACGCGCGTGCAGACCTGGCTGGTCGATCAGGACTCCGCAAATCTGGCGATAAGTGACTGGGTGATCGCGGAGTTCTCGGCAGCTCTCTCGGTCAAGCTCCGCGTAGGCACGATCGACGCGAACGAACGATCAGAGGCGCTGGCGGAATTCAGAGAAATGTCGGAATCCGCGCTGCGGGTTCTAACCGTCGGGCGCGCGCAATTCCACGCGGCGGCCAGTCTCGCCGGCCAGTTCGCTCTCGGACTGAAAGCTGGCGACGCGCTGCATGTGGCCATTGCGTTCGATCACGGGGCGCGGTTGTGCACGCTGGACCGAAGGCTCTCGAAGGCGGCCCACTCGCTTGGAGCCAGCGCCATGCTCATTTCAGTCTGAACGGACGCCGCCTCACCACCCATCCACGAACCGCCGCGCCGGCGCGTGGCGGGGGCGGCAGGATTTCAGGCCCTGGACGATCCAGTGGCGGGTGTCGGCGGGGTCGATGACCGCGTCGATTTCCAGCATGGCGGCGACGTTGATCGCCTTGCCGGCGGCGTAGAGGTTGCCGAGCAGCTTGTCGAAGAGCGCCTTGTGGGCGAGCGGATCGGTTTCGGCTTCCAGTTCCCGGCGGTAGCCCAGGCGCACGGCGCCTTCGAGGCCCATGCCGCCGAACTCGCCGGTGGGCCAGGCGGCGCAGAACACCGGGGCCAGGGTCGAGCCGCCGGCCATGGCCTGGGCGCCCAGGCCATAGGCCTTGCGCAGGACGACGGAGAACATCGGTGTTCCCAGACGCGCGCCGTTGATGAACATCCGCGAAGTCTTGCGCACCGCCGCCGCGGCCTCGCTGTCCGGACCGACCATGAAGCCGGGCGTATCGATCAGGGAGAGCACCGGCAGGTCGAAGGCCTCGCAGATCTGGAACAGCCGCGAAGCCTTGTCCGCCCCGTCGCAGTCGATCGCGCCGCCGAGGTGGGTGGGATCGTTGGCGATCAGTCCCATCGGCTGGCCCTCCATGCGGATGAAGCCGGCGATCAGCCCCGGGGCGAACGCCTGGCGCAGTTCCAGCAACGAGCCTTCATCGGCCAGGGTGCGGATGACCGCGCGAACGTCATAGACGCGCAGGCGGTTTTCGGGGACGGCGCGGCGCAGGTGACGTTGATCGGCGGCCGTCCAGTCCGAAAGGGGGCCTTGGAAATAGGACAGCGCCTGTTTGGCCAGGCGCGTGGCGTCGGCCTCGTCGTCGGCGAGGAGATCGACGACGCCGTTGGCGGTCTGAACGTCCATGGGGCCGATGTCTTCGGGCGTGAAGACGCCCAGGCCGCCGCCCTCGATCATCGCCGGGCCGCCCATGCCGAGGTTGCAGTTTCTGGTGCAGATGAGAATCTCGCAGAGACCGGCGAACGAGGCGTTGCCGGCGAAGCACCGGCCCGAGACCACGGCGATCTTCGGAACCACGCCGGCGAGCCGCGCGAAAGCCTTGAAGCTCGGCGTCGCCAGACCCGATGCGCCGGCGCCGTCGGTGTCGCCCGGCCGGCCGCCGCCGCCCTCGGCGAACCACACCACCGGGAGTTCCTGATCGGCGACGATCTCCAGCAGGCGGTCGGTCTTGCGGTGGTTCATGTGGCCCTGGGTGCCGGCCAGGACAGTAAAATCATAGGCCAGAGCCGCACACCGCGCGCGGTCCGGATCGAACAGCGCGCCGTTCACGGCGCCGACGCCGCAGACCAGGCCGTCGGCGGGGCTCATCTTGGTGAGTTCCGCCACCGACCGCCGGCGGCGCTGAGCGGCCAGGGCGAAGGCGCCGTACTCCAGGAACGTGCCCGGATCGATCAGGTCGTCGATGTTCTCGCGCGCGGTGCGTTGATGGCGGTCGCGGCGCCGGCCGACGGCTTCGGGGCGCGCCTCGTCCCGGGTGATCCGCCAGCGTTCGTTGGCTTCGGCGAGGTCGGGCCGGATGGCGTCCAGATCGATCGACGCGACCGCCGTCTCCTCGGCTGCTTCCACCGCCTCGGGCGCGATGAAGAGGATCGGCTGGTCCTTCATCAGCACCGCGCCCCTGGCCGCGGCGATGCGCGCCACGCGACCGCCGATCGGCGCGGCGACGACATGCTCCATCTTCATCGCCTCAAGGATGGCGAGGGTCTGTCCTGGCCGGACCAGATCGCCCTCGCCGACATCGATCGAGCCGACGGTCGCCTGCAGTGAAGCACGGATGGCTCTCGTGCCGGCGACGGTTTGGCGCGGAGCGGCGATCGTGGCGATCGGGGTCCCGCCGAACGATCGCGCCTCGAAGGCTTCGGCGGCCTGGATCAGGGCGACGGCGTGGTCCTCGACCAACCGGGTCGTCGCTTCGCCCGCCGCCACGGCGGCCTCGCCGAGAATCGCGCGCAGAACGGCGGCGTTGGTCGGCACGCCTTCGATGCGGAATTCGGCCAGGGCGCGAGCCGTCTTCCTCGCCGCCGCCGGGAGGGTTGAGCCGCGGACGATCACCTTGGCGATCAGGGAGTCATAGTTGGGATTGGCGCCATAGCCGGCGTAGCCGTAGCCATCGACGCGCACGCCCGGGCCGGAGGGGGGTTCATAGGCCGTCAGGACACCGCCGGCCGGCGCCGCGCCGCCGTCGGTCGTGAGGGTTTCCAGGTTGACGCGGGCTTCGATCGCGAAGCCGACGGGAGTGGGGGCGGCGGCCAGCCCGACCTGCGCCAGGCTCTCGCCGGCCGCCAGGCGAATCTGGGTCTGGACCAGATCGATCCCCGTGACCTCCTCGGTGACGGTGTGTTCCACTTGAAGCCGGGCGTTGGCCTCGATGAAGGCGAAGTCCCCGGTGTCCAGATCGAGGAGGAATTCGACGGTGCCCAGGGTGCGATAGCGAACCGCCGCGGCCAGGGTGACGGCGGCTTCTTGCAGTCGGGCGCGCAGGGCCGGTTCGAGATTGGGGGCCGGGGCGATCTCGATCAGCTTCTGCCGGCGGCGCTGGAGGGAGCAGTCGCGATCGCCTACGGCCAGGACGCCGGCCCTGTCTCCGGCGACCTGGACCTCGATATGACGGGCGCGCTCGATCAGTCGCTCGGCGTAGAGCGCGCCCTCGCCGAACGCGGCCTGGGATTCCCGCGCGGCGGCGGCGAAGGCGGCCTCGATCTCGCCGGCGTCGCGCACGACGCGCAGGCCGCGACCGCCGCCGCCGGCCACCGCCTTGATCATCATCGCCGCGCCCTTGGGCAGTGTGGCGAAAAAGCCGGCGATGTCCGCCAGGCTGGCGGCGCCCTTCGTGCCCGCGATCACCGGGACGCCCTTCTTGGCGGCGAGCGTTCTGGCCCCGGCCTTGTCGCCGAAGGCGTCGAGGGCTTCGGGCGAAGGGCCGATGAAGGCGATCCCGGCCCCGGCGCAGGCCCTGGCGAAGGCGCTGTTTTCCGACAGGAATCCATAGCCCGGATGGATGGCGTCGCAGCCGGCTTCGCGGGCGGCGGCGATGATCGCCTCGATGTCGAGATAGGCGCGCGCGCCGGCGCCCGGCAGCGCGACAGCCTTGTCGGCGGCTTTGACGTGAAGCGAAGCCGCGTCATCGACGGGATAGACGGCGAGGGTGGCGAGGCCGAGATCGCTCGCCGCCCGGGCGACGCGAATGGCGATTTCACCCCGGTTGGCGATCAGGATGGATTTGAAGGGCAATCGTCGTCTTTCCGAGGCGAGCGGCTTGAAGTTTCTTCGCCACCATAGGATCGGCCAGGGCATCGAGCCATGCTGTCATCCGCGTCAAGGTTGGCGGTGAGTGATATCAACCTCGCCCGCCCGCAGGAGCGTCAGGACCTGGTCCCTGAGCCGGCGATAGAGATTCGCGGGCAGCCCTCCATAGACAAAACTGTTGGCTTGGCCAATCGGTCTGAGATCGTGGCGTGGCCAGATAAATTGGTTGAAGTCGTTCAGGATGATCCATGATCGTTTGTCATCCGGATTTAGACGGCGTTTGACGGGGATGGGTATTTCAAGGGCAAATTCACGATATACGGGTTCTGAGTGGGTGATCGGCGCGATGGTTACGATCGTGAGGTCGGCCTGCTTTCGGACGGACAATACGATCACGCAAGGTCGGTCTTTCATGCCTTCCACGCGGCCTCTCATCATCTCATCACGCCAAAGATAAGCGTAACTTGACAAGGCCCGGCTTTGGGTCGGGTAGGAGCGCCAAGGGCGCGCTTACTTAAGGCTGGTATTCGTGATTGAACTGCTCGGATTCGGCGGGTGGTTCCGAGACTTCCAGGGCGCGGATGTCCTCGTCGCTCAATTCCCAGATTGACAGCGCCTTCCGGTCATTCTGCTTCAGGCGCCGATACTCGTCGGCTGAAATGAGAACCAGCCGTTCGCGGCCGTGATTGGTGATTGAGACCGGCTCTCGCAGGGCGGTTTCACTGACGCGCCCATAGGCCCTCAGAAACTCGCCGGACGAAACGCTCACGTTGGTCATGGTTGCCTCAACGCAAGGCTAGTCGCCCGATTCATCTAAAGCACGGGGTATAGGTGTTTGAGCTTGATGCGCGCGGCGTCTGTTGTGAAGCGCCATTCGGCCTTTGCGTGGCGGA
>Ga0208849_1000218_pt1 | contig 55954 bp, 55 predicted proteins | sample NGESurdeep072012_10_FD_184470 | JGI IMG/M metagenome (GOLD analysis project Ga0208849, IMG submission 184470) | Arctic peat soil microbial communities from Barrow, Alaska - NGEE Surface sample 53-3 deep-072012 (SPAdes) | ecosystem: Environmental > Terrestrial > Soil > Wetlands > Peat ... | reverse complement strand
CGCCGCCGTTCCGCCGGCCCCGGCCCGGCGAGCGAATGGAGTCTCGGCCGGCGGAGTAAGGCGCGGGGGAAGCGGGCCTCCCCCGCGGTACCCCCACCGAGTAACAGGTTGATTGGCGGCGCTTTGAAGGGGCATTAGTGACGGCCGGAGTAAATCCGGCCTGCTTGCCGCCTTTGGGTTCTTGTTTTTACTTAGCGCCCTAGGCGCGCGACTCTTTCAGCACGCGCGCCAACGTCTTGGTATCGAATGGCTTCGCGAGCCGGAGCACAAAGTGCTGGAGGCCGGCGTCGAGCCACTCTTTGACCTCTCTCGGCGTGCTGACATTCACGTTGGCCGTCCTTTCGATTTCACTGGGATTGCGGCCGATCTTGTGGCACCACTCGTCCAGGACTTTGATTTTGTGCGCATATTCGTCCGGGGAGCCACTGCCGTTCCACATCTGAGCGTGCTCTGCCACCAACCTCAGCGTCACCTTCTCGCCGCCACCGCCGATGAGAATCGGCATCGGGCCCGCGGGCCCGGGTCGCAGCTTTGAGATTCGAGCCTTGATGCGGGGCAACGCCGCTTTGAGCGTTCGCAGCCGATCCTTCGTCTCACCGAACTCGAAACCGAACTCCTCGTAGTCGCGCTCGAACCAGCCGGCGCCGATCCCGAGCACGAAACGACCGCCAGAGAGTTGGTCGATGGTCGCAGCCATATACGCAATCAGGTCTGGATTTCGGTAACCGACCGAAGTGACCATCGGCCCGATTTGAGGCGCCTTGGTCTCTATCGCGGCGGCCGCGAGGAGCGACCAGCATTCGAACTGGTTGCCATCCGGGTCGCCATACAGGGGGTAGAAGTGATCCCAGAACCAGATGCTGTCGACGCCGAGCTCGTCGGCGTGGAGCCATGCATCGCGCAGCTCCTGGATCGTGCACTGTTGAGGGTGGATCGTCACGCCCACCTTGAAGCGTTTCGGCGACGTCATAGGGGAGCGATTATCCTCTCCCTCTCATGATCGGCAACCTGTCGCCGGTGGCCGTGGACACCAAGAGCGCGTCGCGCGAATTCTGGTCGCGCTATCACGTTTATCGCCGGCTGCGGCATGCCGAGACACGCCCTGATGATCCCGTCAAGCCCGACGAGCTGGTCGAAATTGAGATGAAGCACGAAGATCCCTTCGAGATTCAGCATCGCTACGAGATTGCCCGCGATGGTCAGACCGTCAGCGATTTCTTCGTGGCCACAGCCAAGCCGGGTAGTCCGGGCTACGAGAGCAACAAGCAGTTCATGTGGGCCGCTGCCTCGGTGCATCCCGACCATCGGCGCCGCGGCATAGGCCGCTCCTGGATCCCGCTGATTCTCGAGCTGATGGACCGCCACGGCTGTACCACGCTGACTGTGGAGACTCACGAGGAGTCGGGGCACCAGTTTCTCAGGTGGATGGGCGCCGACGGCAAATCAGCCGGGGCAGAGAACCGATTGCAGCTGGCGGCAGTCGACTGGGCCATGCTGCGCCGGTGGGTGGAGGACGGTGCCCGGCTGTCGCCATCGACAAAGCTCGAGGTCTACGACGGCCACTTACCCGAGGAGATGTGGGAGGACTATTGCCCTCAGTTCGCCTCCATGCTCAACACGATGCCGTGGGATCAACTGGATCACGGGGACATCGTCGTCACGCCGGCTCACCAGGCGGACTGGTATGCGCGACTGGACAAGCAGGGAGGGTCCGAGCATACGGTGCTTGCGCGTGAGCCGGACGGAACCATATCCGGGATCACCGATACGAACTACGCACCCTACCGGCCGCAGTTCATCGAACAGGGTTTCACCGGAGTCCGCGGTGACGCCCGCGGCCGCGGCCTGGGCAAATGGCTCAAGGCCGCGATGTTGTTGCACGTCCGCGACATCTATCCGGACCTAAAAACGGTCATCACCGGCAATGCTTCATCCAACAGGCCGATGCTCGCCATCAACAAGAAGATGGGATTCAAGGAGCACCGTGCAGGTAACGAGTATCAGATCACCCTGGAGAAGCTGAAAGAGGGCGCTCCCCGCGCACCACGAGCGCGGGGACCCCAATGGACGGGGTCTTAGGCCTTGCGGCTGTTCGAGATGCTTCGACCGAGCAGCAGGATGCCGATGACTATGAACAGCGCGGGTAGCGCTGCTTTGATCACCGGCTGATCGTTGATGCCGCTGAGGTTGAGGATGGATTCGAAGAAGACGAACCCGACCAGGAATATGAGCGCTGCGATGAACATCAACGAGCGTCCCTGCCTGATCAGATTCTGGTTTCGCTCACGCAAGCCCTGCAGAAACAACCCCAACCCGACGCCGCCGGGTGCGACCAGGGCCCACGCGTAAGCCCAGCTGCTCCAATACCCGGTGCTGTTCTGAACAGCGAGCACGAGCCCCACCATCGTCAGGATCCCACCAGGTATCGCCGCGCCGGTGCCGAAGCTGATGAACCCTACGATCAGCAGCGTCAGCCCGGGAATGATGATGAACAGCGGCCACCCGAACGATTCGAGATTTATGCCGGCGACCTGCACCACGAAGTAGAACAGGCCCACCACCACCAGCACGACCCCAAGGGCGATTCCAGTACCACTCCGGCGGGCGGGAGGTGGCGGCGGCACGTGCGGCGGCGCAGGCGTCATTGGGGGCGGCAGCTGAACGCTGGAGGCCGTCGGCTCGAGCTGGGCGGCTATCGGCTCCGAGGTTGTCGGAGGCGGCTCAGGCGCCGCAGCTGGCACATCCTCACTCGAGGCGTCAGATGAGTGCATGGTGGGGCTTGTTTCCTCGATCGCCTGGGCATCGAGGCTCGAGCCCGAGGATTGCTTGCCGGTAAAAATGTCTGGACTTCCTGAGAGCTCGTCGGCGGAGATGTGCGCCATCGTGGCTGCATCGCCTTCGTCGGCGTTCGGCACATCCTGATTTGCTGGCGGCTGTCCGGAGCTCTTCTTTGATCTGGGCATTGCGACCAGCTTAACGCTAGAAAGCGCTGGAGCCCTTCACCGCGGCCGGCGTGTCACATGCGGTCCTTGAACATGGGATTGACCGGCCCGTGCCCGTGCCCGATCTCGAGGGAGTGCTCGATGGCACCCCCGATGAACTCTTTGGCAGCTCGCACCGCGGCCAGGGGGTCGAGTCCTTTGGCCAGCCCCGCAGCGATAGCGGCTGAGAAGACGCATCCACTGCCATGTGTGTTCGCAGTCGGCACTCGAGTCCCTGTCAGCTCGACCATGTCGGTGCCGTCCCAATACACGTCAGTCACATCACCTTCGGCATGACCGCCTTTGACCACGGCGGCACGAACACCAAGCGCGACCAGGTCACGCGCAGCGCGTCGGCGCTCCGCAAGCGTTTTCACCGGCCGGCCAAGGATGACCTCCGCCTCGGGCAAGTTGGGTGTGATCACTGTCGCCAGTGGGATGAGCCGCCTGCGCAGCGAGTCGATCGCGTCATCGCGAAGCAGCCTTGCGCCGCTCTTGGCGACCATCACGGGGTCGACGACGAGGTTCGTGATGCGGTGCTTTGTAATTGCGACCGCGACCGCGTCAATGATCTCCGAAGACGCGAGCATTCCGGTCTTGGCAGCACGCACGTCAAGGTCGCTGACGATCGCCTGGATCTGCGCAGCGATGATCTCGATCGGCAGCTCGAAGATGTCGGTGACCGTGACAGTGTTCTGTGCCGTGATCGCGGTGATCACCGAGGTCCCGTGAACGCCAAGCGCGGCGAAAGTCTTGAGGTCGGCTTGAATGCCGGCCCCGCCGCCCGAGTCCGAACCGGCAATGGTGAGTGCGACTGGAAGCTTCATCGGGGCCTCACACGACGGATGCCCAGGTAGATGGCGGCGGCGACAGCGGCGCTAACGATTCCGCTGAGGTCAGCGCCATGCAGCCCTGCGATGAGGCTGTGGTTGAAAAACGCGCGGCCGGCTCCAAGGTTGCTGAAGAGGTTGTCGTAGTTGACGAACAGCAGGCTGGCTGCGGTCCCCAACGACCAAGCTGCAAGGGCCAGGGCCGGTCGCGGCCTTGCCTCGAAGATGAAGAAGCTGAGCAGCACGACCGCCGCCCACGCCGGCGCCCACAGGTAGGTGAGGATCAGGAAGTCCTCGTACGCGACGTGGAAGTCGCTGACGAGCACCGCATAAGCGGCCAGCGCGGTGCCGAGCAGGCCGCAGCCCAGAGCGGCTTGCCATCGCTGCACCTTGATGCCCATGGCAAGCGCCACGAGCCCAGCCGTGTACACGTCGAGGTAGTTGGCCCAGATCTCGCCGGCGACGACGAAAACGAAGAAAGGCACCGCAACCCAACCGGGCGCGTGAGCGCTGATCACGGCCAGCACTCCTTTATCGGCGGCCAAGCCGGCGTCGATGGTCGGCAGCATGAGGCCGAACAAGCCCAGGAACAGCATCGGCAGCGTGACCCCGACCATGGGCCACAAGGTCACCGAACGGGTCGAGCTGGAGGCCGGGAGGTACCGCGAGTAGTCGCTGGCGAAGGGATACCACGATGCCACCAGCGCAAAGCAGGTCATGAAACCCAGGACGAACGCGCCGGGGTAATTGCTGCCCGATACCTTGGGGCCCTGGTTCCAGTGAAACTGGGGAGCCAGGAACACGAACAGGACGGCCAGGACAGCGGCAAACGCGATGGCGCCGTAGGCCTCGAGCACCTTGATGGTTTGGTGGCCGAAGATCGCCACAGCGACGCTGATCGCGGCGACCAGGACCACGAGCGCGAAGGTGATCGATGGATTCGAGCCTCCCAACAGCTGCGCGCCCGCTTGAGCCGCGATCACGCAGTCGACGGCGAACCAGCCGATGGCGAGGAACAAGGTCAGGGCTGCGCCGATATATGAGCCGCGCATTCCGAAGATGCGCCGCGTGTAAATGATTTGAGGCAGACCGGTCCGCGGCCCTGTGTTGCTCAGAAGGCCGAGGATCGCAGCGGCGGCCACCGTGCCCAGCGCGGTCGCGGCGAGGCCATCCCAGACCCCAAGCCCGTAGTAGGTCGTGAGCAGGCTGGCCGTGAACAAGCTGGCGTAGTTGGCGAACGCGCCGGCCCACAGAAAGCCGAGCTCGCGGGGCCTGCCGTGTCGCTGCGCGGCAGGGATCGCGTCAATGCCCTGACTTTCGACCTCGCCAAAGGCGGCAGCTTCGGTGCGCGTCGCTGTGGTGTCGCTGATTGCATCCCTCCGCTGGCATTACCCAGTTCAGGTTCATGCGGTCGGCGCGTGGCACGCCCTCTCAGCCCGGCTACCGAGCTCCCGCTTAGATGCCAATCTTACGCGACTAGGGAAGTGCCCTGACACTCGCGTTGTAGGGTTGGCCGGGGTTCCCACGGCCATGACTTTGTTTCGATCACTCCCACGCGGGGCGGGGAGAGACTAGTTCGTAATAAATCCCATCCCGGGAGAGAGAGCAGAGCCTGCGGCGGAGCCGCAGGCTCGATGAGAGAGGACCGACTGGTCCTTTCTCATTGCGTTCTCCACGGGGCCGTCAGGAGCTGAGCCAGGATTCGATACACCTCGGGGTTAAGCGCCAGGCCGATGTGGCTGCCGTTCACCTCGATGGCGTTGACGTCGGGTCGCAGGCATGCCCTCCAGTTGACGACGCCATCGGTGCGTGAGTAGAGCGACGTTGTCGGCACGCGCGGCGGCGCGGCGAGGTCCCGAAGAAAACGCTTCTCCACCGACGCGGGATGCCCGTAGCGGAAGACGTTGTAGGCATGCGCGGCTCGCACGCCCGCCATCGTCAGGGGGTGAACATCAAACGGCGCACCAAGGGGTGAGCCAAGTGTGATGACCTGCTCGACGAGCTCTGGGTTTCGATGGGACAACACCTTGGCGAGGACTCCACCACGACTGTGTCCGATCAATGCGACGCGTGCCCCAGTTCGGCGCTTGAGGTGCTGCAGCGAGTTGATCAGAGGTCGCAGCATCATCTCGGAGTACATGACGTTGAATGAAACCCCGCCCATCTGCGGGTTGTAGCCAACTCGACGCAGCCATTGAAACGGAGTTCGCAAAGTCCAGTCACCGGCCAGGAAGCCCGGGATCAGCAGGACCGGCCGCCCGAGGCCGGGCGGAACCTCGATGCCGCGGTACACGGGGTCCCGGATCAGGCGGAGGTACTCGATGTAGACGCGGCCCTCGAGCCACATCGGAGGAATCGGATCCCAGCGCCCAAGATGCCTGAGATCGGGGAGGACCGACGCGGCGATCTCCTCTATCCGGCTCCGCCTGCTTGCAGGGGGTTGTGGGACCGTTGCCAAGTGAAGTTCTGAGTGCTTCTCCGTTATGAAACCGTAGCGGGCTCGGGTGCGATTCTATACGCCAACCACTGGTTCACAACCTCCAAGAATCGATCGGGGGCCTCCATCATCGGAACGTGCCCGACGCCCTCGAAGATCTCGAGGGTCCAGTCTGGGCGCCGGCGTATGAGGTCGCGCGCGGCGGACAGGGGTATGAGGCGGTCGAGCTCGCCATGGACCACTAGAGTCGGAGCCTCGACCTTTTTCATGCGCGCCCAGAAGCGCGGGTCGGCCATCCGGAGCCCAAGCGAGCGAATTGCCTGGGTGAAGGCCCGACTGTTCTGGCGCCCAAGGTTGCTCCTCTCGCGGATGAGCTGCACGTGAGCCTCCAGCAGGTCGCCATCAACGCGTGAGGGGTCAGCCATGACGAGGTTGATCGTCCGCTTGACGAGGCCCTCGGGTCCCAGATTTCGGGCTCGCCTGTCAAGCACGATCTCGGCGAGGCCTGGCAACGACAGGGCAGCCACCACACCCAAGCTGGCTGGATCAATTCTGCGGACGTGTTCGCCAGGAACTGCAGGGTCGACCAGGATCAGCCTGCTCACCCATTGCGGGTGGTCGGCGGCCACGAGGATGGCGATGTGGCCGCCCATCGAGTTGCCCATCAAGATGACCGGTTCGCCAATCACGTCTTCGATGAAGCGATGCACCAGCTCAGCGTTGGCGCCGAGGGCGGCTGACCGACGAAAGAGGGGAGTCCGACCAAAGCCGGCGAGATCGAGGGCGAACGTCCGGTGGTGCTTGGCGAACGCCGGCCCGACCCCCAGCCAGTTCACGGCAGCTCCGCCCAGCCCGTGGACCATGAGCAGAGGCTTACCTTCTCCCCCGAAGTCGAGGAATTGGACCGGCCCGTCCAGGTCTACAGTCCGATGCCGCACTGCGTCAATGGTACGCCTTGGGGAGCAGCTACCTGCTCTGCGGCGCCGGGTTTCTCTCGAGGATTGTCGATGCGAAACGCATGAGGATTTCCACTACTGCGGTCTGGGATCGCCGGCCGTCCTTGTGCAGCCGGTCGAACACTGTGAACGAGGTGATCGCTCCGATGACGTCCTCAGCCTCCTTAAGCGAGCAGCCGGGGCGGAGGAGGTCGGCGGCGGCAAGCCGCTCCGCCAAGGCCCTGTCGTCATGCGGGCTCTCGAGCTCAAAGTCCCCTACCACTGGAAGGCGGCGGAAGAGGGCTGGATCCGACGCCCACAACGAGCACGAGTCGGTGACCCGCTTGCGCAGCTCATCCGCGGGGTCGGATGCTGCTGTCGCCTCGCCGGCCGGCCGGCTGTGCGCCTCGGTGGCCAGCTCGCGCAGAAGGCCGCCCTTGGAGCCGAACTGGTTGTAGACGGTGATTCGCGAAACTCCGGCCCGTCTAGCCACCGCTCCGGGGCTGAGGCTCGCCCCTCCCGACGCCACGAGCTCTCGGGCAGCCGCCAGGATCGCGAGCCGCGTCCGGTCGACCGTGCCTTGTCGGCGCCCCAGCTGGTAGCTTCGCGGCATCCAATTAGCTTAACAAACAGTAAGTTCAGTTAATTGGCGGTCAGGATCTGCAAGAGCGCCGGGCCGTACCGATCGAGCTTTGACGGTCCGATGCCAGGGACCGCCTCGAGCTGCGAGAGGTCCGCCGGTCGGCGAGACGCGAGCTCGCTGAGGGTCTTGTCGTGGAAAACCATGAAGGCCGCAATCCCCTGGGTTCGGGCGACCGCCGATCGCCACTCTCGTAGCCGCTTGTACAAGGCGGGATCGGCGTCGGCACCCGCCATGGCGACCGGGTCCGGAGGGATCGCGATTGCGACCGACTGCGATCCGCCGAGCACCGCGCGGCCACGATCGGTCAGCTCGACCATGGGGTACTGACCCTGGCTCTGGGCCAGGCAACCCGCCGCCACGAGCTCATCGAGGAGCTTGCGCAACCTCGCCTGGCTCCATGCGGAAAGCGAACCGTACGCCGGCACCTGGACAACCCACGGCTGATCACGGCTGAACCGGTTCTCCTTGCCCGCGAGGATGGCCGCAAGGTTGACCATTCCGATCCGTCCCGCAAATCGAGTCGCTCCAGCCAGGGCTGCACGAATGACCGACTCGTCGACGGGAGCGCCTTCTGGGCCCACGACCTCGCCACGCTCGCAGCTATCGCACGAGTGACAGGAGCGCTGGGCCGACGGCTCGCCGAAGTAGTCAGTGATGAACGCGTGCCGGCAGGACCGGAGCTGCGCGTACTCGATCATCTGAGAGAGCTTCTTGTACGAGTGCGCCTTGAGCGCAGAGAGCTGCTTGAAGTCGATCTGCGATGGGACAAATTGCCCGACGCTCCCGTCATCGCGAAGGGCGCCGGCCTTGAGCAGCAAACGCCTCGAGGCATCCAGCGATTGCCAGGCAGGGTCTGGCATCAACGGCTTCAAGTCCTCTGGATCCGAGTTCCACACGCCCAGCCGCGAGTAAGCGGTGTGGACGCTCATCACCTCGCGCAGCTCAGGAATCGCGGATTCGATGAAGTAGACCTGCAGGTCGCGGTCCTTGCCCGAATGGATCAGTAGGCATAGGGCCGGCTTGCCGTCCCGACCGGCGCGACCAGCCTCCTGGTAGTACGCCTCGACGCTGCCCGGATATCCAACGTGGATCACCTGGCGGATATCCGGAAAGTCCACGCCCATGCCAAAGGCGCTGGTAGCGACAACGACGCGAAGCTCCTTCGAAGCAAACCCGTCCTGGATGCGGCGCCGGTTCAGATCAGGCAAGCGGCCGTGATACGGCGCGGCCGGAAAGCCCCAGAGGCTGATGGCGGCGGCGATGGTCTCGGCCCCTTTGACGGTCCCTGTGTAGACCAGCGCCCGGCCCTCGCCCGGATTGAGACGGCAGCGGAGCTGCTCCAGGCGATCGCGGGCCCCGCGGGCCTCGAGCGCCTCCAGCCGCAGGTTGGGACGGTTGAATCCGGTGACTACAACCAGTGGCTCGCGCAGCCCGAGGTTGGACACGATGTCGTCGCGAACCTCCGGGGTGGCTGTAGCCGTGAATGCCCCGATCGGCGGGCGGCCGCACGCCTCGAGCGCTCCGCCGATGAGCCGGTAGTCAGGCCGGAAGTCGTGGCCCCAGGTAGAGATGCAGTGCGCCTCGTCGACGATGAATCGTGTCACTGCCATCGTCGCTAAACGATCAGTGAATCCTGGGCGGCTGAATCGTTCAGGAGCGACATAGATCAGCTGATACTCGCCGCGCGCAGCGGCCTCGAGCCGCCTGCGCTGCTCGGTGGAGTCCAGCGTCGAGTTGATGAAAGCAGCCCGCACCCCGTGGGACACGAGCCGATCGACCTGGTCTTTCATGAGCGCAATCAGCGGCGACACGACGACGGTCAGGCCGTCGCTGAGAATTGCCGGCACCCAGTAGCTGAGACTCTTGCCCGAGCCCGTGGGCGCGACCGCGAGCACGTCGCGACCGCGCATCTGTGCATCTACCACCTCGACCTGGCCGGGCCTGAACGCCTCCAGGTGGAAGACATCGCGCAGCACCTGCTGGGGAGTCATGAATCCAGTGTGGGGCACCGCCGGGCTGCCCACCAGCCGCCGTTAACAGCCGCTGAAGCGAGAGCCTGTGCGATCGGCCTCCGGGCCCACAACCTACCATCGGTAGCCGTGAGGCTTTGGAATCCGTTTGGTCTTCGCGAGCTGAACGCCCTCTGGAAGGACCCTGTCTTCCGCGGCCGCGGCGTACCTCCAGGCGACGGGCGCTCGGTTTTGCTCGTGCCTGGATTCCTATCGGGCGACTGGTCGCTGCGCCTGCTTCACGGCTGGCTCGAAAGGATCGGTTACCGGTCGTACCTTTCGGGGATCTACGTCAACGCGTTCCACTCAGAGCACATGCTGGCTGGGCTGCGTCACCGCATGGCGCAGATCCTGAAAGACGACGACGCTCCGATCACCCTCATCGGTCACAGCCGGGGCGGACTCCTGGCCAAGGTGCTTTCGCAGCGCCGGCCCAAGGATGTGGAGCAGGTGATCACCCTTGGATCGCCGCTCGCCGACGTCACCGACCTCGCCCTCATGACCCGCGCCGCCGTCGGCGTGGTGACGACGGCCAACGAGCTCGGGTTCGGCCGGCGCCTCCGTGCCGAGGGACGTTTCGCGCACGACCTCAGGCTGGCGCCTGCGGTACCGACGACGTCGATCTACACGCGTTCAGACGACGTCGTGAACTTTCGCAGCTGCATCCGGCCTGACATTCCCGCCATCTCCGTTTGGGGCAGCCACAACGGGCTCGTCGTCAACCCTGAGGTGTACAGGCTTCTTGGCCGCCTTCTTGCGCGGCCCCGACGCTCCGCGAGCTGACCGACCGCGTCGTTTAGTAGGGACGGTCGCCCGCTTGAAATCGGCGACCGCCTCAGCCAGGTGCCGCCCGAACTGGTCGAGATCCGGCACCAGGTCGCGGTCGGCTAGCAGGCCGAAGTGGACGCTCCCGTTGTAAGAGACGATTGCCACATTGAGCCCCAGCGAGTGGTAGATGGCGACCAGCGGCCAAACGTCGATAAGCTCTGCGCCACCTGTGTAGAAAGGAAACTGCGGGCCCGGGATGTTGGTGGCGACCAGGTTGATGACCGCCTGTCGCGACCACTGAGCCTGTGAGGTCACCACCCGACCAGCCAAAGCCTGGATCGTGGCGGGTGCGAAGTTGGCGAGGTTGCTCAACGTGTGCGCCGCCACCGCTTGTCGCGACCGCTTCAGGTCACCGGTCGCCGCCGTAACCAGGCTCAACCGTTTCTGAGGGGTCATCGGCGTCAGTGGCACCTCCACCACCATCCCGCTTACAAGATTGCCCAGCTTGTAGCGGTATGAGTCGTCGCGGACGCTCACCGGAGCGAACACTCGCAGCACATCGGGCACTGCATCACCACGCTTGTCGAGCCATCGGCCGACTGCTTCGCCGATAACAGCGAGGACAACGTCGTTCACGGTGCCCCCGAACGCAGATTTGACGTCTTTGAGATCATGCAGCGGCACCTTGATCGCGTGGACTCGGCGGTGCGGCCCGATTTTGTCGTTGAAGAACATCGGGCTGCCTGGGCGCAGCCATGCGAGGGCCAGTTGCAAGCCGCCGGACCATGGGGATCGCAATATCGTCTCGACCAACGCTTGCGGCCGGAGCTGCGCCAGCTTCTTCAGGGCATCGATAGGCGAAAGGTCAGTAGCGATGCGTCGAACAAGGTCTCCTTGTGTCGGCGCCGGGCGGGCCTTCCACTTTCGGGGCTTGGGATATTTCGCCGGCTCCGGTTGCGGGTCGAGCAACAACGTTGCGAGGTCGACTGTCGAGATACCGTCGACCATGGCGTGGTGGACCTTGTTCACGACCGCAACGCGACCGCCGCTCAGCCCTTCGACAACTGTCATCTCCCATAAAGGCTTGCTTAGATCCAGGGGCCGCGCGAAGACACGCGCCGTGTAGTCGCGCAGGGCGGCATCGTCGCCCGGGCTTGGAAGTGCAGCGCGACGCACGTGATATGAGAGATCGAAGTCCGGGTCATCGACCCAGACCGGATTGCCGAGATTGCCCGGCAGCCACATCACCTTCTGGCGGTAGCGCGGCACGAGGTGGAGGCGTTCCTCGATGGTTTGCGCCAGGCCCAGGGCACCCCTGCCACCTTTGAACCGTGGCGTGCCTTCGAAGATGTAGGTAGCGCCAATGTGCAGGGGCGCCTCGTGGCGCTCGCCGTACAGGAACCAGGAGTCGAGCCCCGTCAACGGCTCGGAGTGTGTGTCGCTCATGAATCCTCCAAGCGCGGATTCTCGCACGCGCCCTGGTTGCTGGCGCGGCAGGGTTGGCCGGGGTTCCCCCGGCCATGACTTTGTACTCGCCGCCCATAAGCGTGGCCGGGAGTAACTCTTCTTGATTAAGGCCCTTCCAATAATCGGAAAGAGAGCAGAGCCTGCGGCGAAAAGCCGCACGCTCGATGAGAGGTAACCATCTGGGCCCTCTGGCGCGGCAGGGTTGGCCGGGGTTCCCCCGGCCATGACTTTGTCCTCGTCGCTCCCAAGCGTCGCGCGGAGTAAATCTTCTTGATTAAGGCCGTTCCAATAACCGGAAAGAGAGCAGAGCCTGCGGCGATAGCCGCACGCTCGATGAGAGGGAACCATCTGGGTTCCCTCTCATACGTTTACATTCCGCGGATGACGGCGCTCGCGATCGGCCTGGCATTGGCTGCGGCGGCGATTCACGGGACCTGGAACGTGCTCGTCAAGGTGAGCGGCGATCCGATGCGCACGTTTCGTCGAGCTACCATCGTCGCGGCGCTGGTGATCACGCCGATCACTTTTGTGGCCTGGCTCTTCGCCGGCCGGCCCTCGATGCCGCCGGCTGCTGCGGGCTTGGCGGCCGTCTCCGCCGTGCTCGAGCTCGCCTACTTATTTCTACTGTCGGCCGCGTACGGGCGAGGGGAGCTTTCGGTGGTCTACCCGATCGCGCGCGGCTCGGCTCCTCTGCTTGCAGTGGCCGCGGGCCTCGGAATCCTGGGCGAGAAATTGACGCCGCCCCAGTTGGCAGGGGTCGGGCTTCTCCTACTCGGCATCCTGGCCGTCACTCTGCCGCAGACCAGCGGCCGCGCCACCGTACCGGCGCTGCTAACTGGCGTGTCGATCGCCGCATACAGTGCAGTCGATCGGGTAGGCGTGCGGCTGTCAACGCCCTGGCTCTACGGCTGGCTTCTCATCGTGCTGCTGGCGATCGGTTTGCTGATCGTGGGAGTTGTCGCCCCGAGGCTTCAATCTGAGGGGGGACGTCCCCCCAGGGGGCGCAGGACCTGGCGGAGCCAGATCCCAGCGCACCCCCCTCGTAGTCCGCGCTTCGCTGATGAGAAATCCGACCGTCCCGAGGCCCCTCCTGTGCGCTGGCTGCAGGCCACTGTGATCGGAATATTCATGTGGGGCGGATACCTTCTGGTGCTCGCGGCACTCAGCATCGCTCCGCTCTCCGTGGTCGCGCCGGTCAGAGAGACGGCGATCGTGGCGGTAGCTGTATGGGGGGTATGGAAATTGCGTGAGCGTAGGGGTGCTGTGCTGAAGCTTCTGGGGGCAACCGCGACCCTTGTTGGGGTGGCTCTGCTGGCCCTTTGAAATGGGGGATGAAACTGTGAAATCTCGGTGGTAATGTGAAAAAGTCGCCTGGCCTGGGGCGATGTTCGCCGCGGTCGTCGTTCTTCTCGAAAGGACCGGTGCGTTCGTGACATTACTTTCGAGAAGAGGGAGTAGGAGATGCCGACTGGCACCATCAAGAAGCTGGTTTCCGACCGCGGGTTCGGGTTCATCGCGGCGGAGGATGGGCGGGAGTATTTTTTCCACCGCACAGGACTCGACTCGAGCGTTAACTTCGATTCGCTCGCCGGCGGGGAGCGCGTCAACTTCGAGATCGAGCCCAGCCAGAAGGGTCCACGGGCAAACCGGATCAAGCTCGCTTAGTTGAGCGCCTCAAAGGGCGGCGGAAACGCCCGTTCCTTCGAGCTCGAGCCGCTCGGCGCCTATTCACTCGAGGAGAGCGCCAGGTTCATCGGCGCGTGGCATGAGGCGCCGTCTGACGGAAGCTCGACCACCGGCCACCTGCACCTCGCGTTCTTGACCGATGAGGGATGGAAGGCCGCTGGAGTCTGTCTCACCCAGCCCGAGCCGGCGCGAGTTCTAGGAACTGTCTACGGCGATGCCGATGTCGATCGCGTAAAGCATCAGGTCTCGCGCATCCTCAGCCTCGACGTCGACGGCCGCGACTGGCCGGCGGTGGGGAAGCGCGATCGAGTGATCGCCAGGCTGCAGCAGATGTTTCCCGGGTTTCGGCCCGTGAACTGGTCGAACGCTTATGAAGCGGCAGCGTGGTCCCTCATCTCGACGCGAATCTCGATGCGCCAGGGCCAGGACGTCAAGAACAGGATGAGTCGGGAGCTCGGGCACGAAGTCGACGTCCACGGCCACCGCCTGTGGGTGTTCCCGGAACCTTCTCGGTTGCTTGAGCTAAAAGCCTTCAAGGGGTTGTTCGACCGCAAGGTCGAATACCTCAACTTGCTTGCGGATTCAGCTTTGGCCGGAGCGCTGGACACCGACATGCTTCGCGCGTTGTCGCGCGAGGAGGCGCTGAACCGTTTGCAACAGCTGAAGGGGATTGGAGAGTTCGGATCTCAGCTCGTCCGGCTCAGGGCCCTGAGCGCCGTGGACGAGCTCCCGACGAACGAGTCACGACTCGCGGGAGCAATTCGTGAGGCGTATGGCCTGGCAACGGAGCCTGACCTGGACAAGCTCGAAGAGCTCGCTGAAAGTTGGAGGCCGTACAGGATGTGGGTGTGCGTGTGCCTTCGGCGAACGGTCACCGGCGGCGCAGGCATGATGCACTCGCGCGCTACTGGTTAGCTGAAGGCTGACGGTGCAGGGTTGGCCGGGGTCCCCCCGGCCATGATTTTGTTTCTACGGCCCACCCAGACGTGGCATGGAGAAACTAATTCAATAAATCCAATCCCGGGAAGGAGAGCAGTCACGCGCGAAGCGCCTGGCGATGCATTCAGTAAGGCCCCTCCTCAACGCCGCTTGCGCGCAGAGGGAACAGTCTGGTTCCCTCTCATACCGATGCGCGTTAGCGCGAGGTGCGGCGCACCACCACGATTGCCGTGGCCCAACAAAGTGACCCGACCGCCAGCAGCGTCCACTGCGCCGGCATGATGGCGGGAAACTGCACGAGCGCCCCGAAAATACACATCGCGGCCGCTCCTGCAAGCAGGAATGAGCCTGGCAGCAGCAACCATGCGCAATACCACGGCGGCTGGACCAAGTCGCCGCGATCAAGAAGCCGCCCGATGCCGAAGATCAACGCGGCGGCGCCCAACGCCGGAGCAGTCAAGGAGACCGCCCAGCCTGCGCTGACCGCTCCCGCCGCGGCGCCCAGCAGCGGCTGCACCGCAGCCATCGCCAGGCCCGCGGGGACGGCGAAGGCGACTAGCCGCAGAAGCCTGCTTGCCCTGGGCACCTTTTAGACGATCACGCCGCCGGTAGTGCAGGCACCGCGGCCGGCCGCGTGAAGACGCCATTCGTAGTCACCCACCCTCGTTCGACGTCCCAGTACATGTCGGAACGCCTGAGCTGGGTCATGAATTCGCTGTTGAAGATGGCCCCTCGCGCGCGTGGAGACTCGCGGTGGCTAGTGCCCGCGTAATACGGTTGGCGCGGCAGACCTGCAGCCATCTCGGCGCTGTTGTAGTAGTCGGAATTTCCATAAACGGATGTGGAAGCGTACGAGTAGATCGCGATCCCAAGCACACGGTTGCCCTGTGCTGAGGGCGCGAGCGCCAGGCGGATTTGAGTGAGCGTGCCCTCGGGATAATTCATGAATCCCCCGACACCCGTCAGGATGCGGTTGCCAAAGCCCGAGTTCTTCTCAAAGTTGAGCCAGCGCACGAACCAGGTTTGCTCGAGGTTGTCCCACGCGCTGTCGTAGTTCATCGGCACACCGAAATCGATATATCGGCTGGCGAGCCATCCGTACCAATCCTGGAAGACTGATCCGTATGCCGACGTGAGCGGCCAGTCGGCTGCCGAGGCGGGGCCGCCGCCGTATGCGATGAGAGCGCCGCTGAGCTTCACGTTCGGCTTTGTGCGCTTGAGGTCGGCGTGAAGGTCCCGCACGAACATGGTTACGCGCCCGCGGCGCCAAGCGTTCCATGCCTCGTCGTCAAGCGCAGGTGTGGTGGTTTCTCCCGTCTGCTGCATGTACAGTGCGACCGCTTCTTGGTTGTATCCCCATTCGTTTCCCGGATACCTGACGTAGTCCATGTGCAACCCGTCAACGTCATAGTTTTTTGCCACGTCCATGAACACCTTGTGGGTGTAGGTCAGGACCTCAGGGACTCCGGGGTCGAAGAACTCACTCTTCGTACCGGTATTGGAAAGGGTGGCCCACCGCTTGTGGTGCACATAGATGTCGCTGGTGTTGCCAACGAAAAAAGTGTTGAGCCAAGCGTGGACCTCGATCCGCGGCGTCGAGTCGTGTGCGAGCTGGATCACATAAGCGAGCGGGTCGAACCCGGGCGGGCCCTGGATGTCGGTGGCTCGCGGTTCGTCTGAAAGGTTGAAGTACGCGTCGCCACGCTTGCGGACCTGTACGAACAGGGCGTTCAAGTTTCCGCGGTGCGCATCAGCCACCAGCTTCTCCACCTGCGCCGGCGACTTCATCCCGTCGTGAAAGGCGTCCACCCAAAGCGCGCGGTACTGCGGAACACCCAACGCGATCGGGCTCGCGCTCGGGCTTGAGGCGAGCGTTGGGCTTGGCGAGACCATGGTGCCCTCAGGTGATTGAGAGTTGCATCCAAGCAACAGGACGGCCATCAAGACCGCGCTGCACGGGAGCCGGCGCGCCGCCTTTGCCCTAACGACGGGCCCTTTTGAGCGCATCACGCCACCGCAAGCAGCACATGGTTCCTTCCTTTGGTCACGATCTGGCCGGGATGGTCTTGGCGCAAGGTCATGACGGCGTCATCCATCATGGCTTGACGGCGAACCTCGCTTATTCCTTCAATACGCGTCGCGCAGTCCACCCAGCTCATGAAGAGCGCCACCAGTTGCTCCGCCGACTCCCACCGCACCTCTTCTTCGATCAGCTCGACCGTTGCGGATTCGAACCCTGCCTCGAGCGCCGCCTGCCGGAAAGCATCCGAATCCTGGACCGTCGCACGCGTGGGCGCCTGATCGACAGCCTCTGGTGCCGGCGGAACCCATCTGTCGATCACCGTATACAGCTCGATCCAGACGGCCTCCCCTCGGCTGCCGATCGGCACGCTGGCCGAGAGCCTGCCTCGAGGCCGCAGCACACGCCGCGCTTCGCTCAATGCACGTGGGAGATCGGACGCGAACTGGAACCCATGACCGCAGATCGCGGCGTCGAAGAAGCCGTCATCAAAGGCGAGCCGCTCGATGTCCATAAGCTCAAAGCGCGCTGAGGGGAGGCGCAAGGCTTGCGCGAGCTCGATCATCCCGGGTGCGAGGTCGACACCTCTTACTTCTCCACCCGGGGAAACTGCCGCCGCCAGGCGACGGCTCAGAGTGGCGGGCCCGCACGCGAGATCGAGGATCCGCATCCCGGGACGCGCATCAAGGAGATCGAGGGCTCGCATTCTGCCGGCCGATTCGCCTCGGGACATGATCTGCTCCAGGCGGCTTTGATACGCGAGGGCGTGCTGGCTGAACGCGCGGGGATATAGCTCTTTCGACTTCACCCGCCGAGCTGCTTCCACTCCTGCTCGAGCCACGCCGCGGCTCCCATCGCTCCGCTGTTCGTCCGGCCGACCACCTGGATGCCGACCGGCATACCACGCACCGGAGCGGGAAGCGTGACCACCGGCTGGCCCGTTGCATTGAAGGGGCGCGTGTAGCGCGTGATCGGCTCGCGCACCTCGATCGACGCGCTTATCGAGGGAGCCACGATCGCGCTTGCGGGCAGGACTAGCGCATCGATGCCGTCCATTGCGCGCGTCGCCTCCGCCCGTAGCTCGCGGAGTGCCGCCAGCGCTTCAAGGTAATCGACGGCCAGTATTTCCAGCCCGCGCCGGAGGTGGCCGAGGACGTCCGCGCCGTATTTCTCAGGACTTTCGGCCACCCAGCGCCGGTGATATGCGCTGGCTTCGACCTGGAGCACGGTGAGGCTGAACTTATACAGCGGCTCCCGCTTGATGAACTCCACCTCCGGCAGCCCGGCGGACACCAGCTCCCACGCGCGGGAGGTCTCCTCGTCGAGGTCGGCGACCCAGCCCGCCGGAACTGCAAGCCGCGGCTGGCGCATCGGTCCCTGAGGCATGGCCTCGCCGGACATCATGGTGTAGGCGCGCGCTGCGCCCATCACATCTGACGCGAGGGGACCGAGGGTATCGAGCGATGTGCTCAGAGGTACCACCCCGGACGTGTCGATGCTGCCGAACGCCGGCTTGAATCCGACGACTCCGCAGAACGATGCCGGTATACGAATTGACCCGCCTGTGTCGGTGCCCACGGCCCAGTCGCACATCCCGGCAGCCACCGCGACTGCCGATCCGCCCGACGAGCCGCCGGCGACGCGCTCGACGTCGTGGGGATTGCGCACTGCGCCGTAGTGCGGGTTGACGCTGGTCACGCCATAGGCGAACTCATGCAGGTTGGTCTTGCCGACGATCACGCACCCTTCCTGACGCAGCCGCCGGATCACGGGCGCATCCTCGACTGCGGGTTCGCTGCGGAGGATCACGCCGCCCGCCGTGGTCACCATGCCCGCGACGTCGACGAGGTCCTTGACTGCGACCACCGTGCCGCTGCCTTCCTCCGACGACACCGAGATGAAGGCGTTCAAGTCGGCGCGCTCGAGGATGCGCCGGCGGGCCTTTTCGAGTTCCATCTCGCCAATTCTGGCAGTCGGAGAGTTATCCTCCCTCGCGATGCCTCAGACCAGCGGCGCGATCAACCCAACCGTGGCGTGGACCAAGGTGGAGGTGCTGACCGCTTATCAACGCCTCACCGGCGAGATCCAGATGCGAGTCCGTCTGCGCGAGACGATCAATGACCCCGAGCCGTACTTTCACCTCAGGAATGTCAGCGCCGAGCCCCTGCTCCCGGGCGCCGTCGCTCTGAACGGAGTGCCCGAAGGATTGTTCAGCAAGGCCCTCATCGGGGGCATCAGGACCCTTGAGCCGGAGCCGCCCCCGCCCGACCAGCTCGAGGTGAAGCGGCGCTACGCAATGGTCCAGGCGGGCTCATTCATGGTGGCGGGCGCTGCCGAATTTGCCAAAGCGCTGGAACCCACGATGCACTCCGAGGTGCTGCTCAAGAACCCGTTCTTCTCGCTCGTCGATGTGACGGTCACGATCATCGGAGTCGCCGGCAAGAGTTGGTCGCAACCGATCATGTGGGTGAACCGTGCACACATGCTGGCTCTATACCTGGGCTGACGCCCAGGTTATGAGGAAGAACCAGTCGGTTCTCCCTCATCGCCAGGCGCTTCGCGCGTGGCTGCTCTCACTCCCGGGATTGGATTAATTGCGAATTAGTTTCTCCATGCACGGCATGGAGTAATGGGGACAAAGTCATGGCCGGGGGGACCCCGGCCAACCCCGCCGCGCTGGTGTGGACGTTGCCGCCTCTAGGACTTCGCTCCGAAAGCTCCTCTAAGCCTCGCCCAGAAGACTGAGAAAAGTAGGCCGAACGCGTTGACAGGCTTTGCTGTGGCAGGCGCCGAGGATGTGACCGGCGCCGCGCCTGCCACCGGCGCCGCGCCTGGACCGGTTGGTGAAGCCTTCTCGCCTTCGCTTCCGCCCCCGCCGGCGCCCGGCTCGGCGGCCTCGACGTTGGTCTTGATGCAGGCCGCCATGTCGTTGACGATGCGGCGGGACACGTCCTCCATCACGCCGCGGCCGAACTGGGCGACGCGGCCGGCGACGTTGTAGTCCGTGACGATCTTGACCAACGAGCCCGATCCGTCCGCCTCGACGGTCATCCGTGCGCTGGCACGGGCCGAGCCCGGTCCCGTGGTCTCTCGACCCTCGGCTTCGAGCGTGGCCGCATGGTTGGCATCGTCCCGATTCATGATTCGCGCCGTGCCGCTGTAGGCAACGGTGATCGGCCCGACCTTGATCTTTACCTTGCCTTTGAAGGTGGTCGGATCGACCACTTCCGACAGCTCGGCTCCTGGCACGCAGCCGACAATCTTGTTGACATCGAGGAGGTACGCGAATACGCGTGAGGGAGGCGCGCCCACCGTGAACGAATTTTCTAGTTGCATTTCGCCGCTAAAAGTAGCGCAATAGACGGGTACACCTTCGGCCAGCTCACGAGAGCATGATGTCCCCCGCCACCCGCACATTCGAAATAGTTCAACTTGCCGGTCGGCGCCGGCGCGATTTCAGGGCAGTTTTCGGCGCCAGGGCGCGCCGCCACCGCGTTAGGGAGGAGTCGTATGAAGCACAAGGTCGCGACCACCGTCAACGGCCAGCGGCGCGAGCATGAGGTCGAGCCGCGACTGCTGCTCGTGCACTACCTGCGCGACGTCGTCGGACTGACCGGCACCCACATCGGCTGCGACACGAGCCAGTGCGGAGCTTGCACTGTCACCATCGATGGCAAGGCTGTGAAGAGCTGCACCATGTTCGCGGTTCAGGCCGAGGGCAAGAGCATCACCACGATCGAAGGCATGGCGGCCAAGGACGGCACGCTGCATCCGCTGCAGCAGGCCTTCTGGGACGAGCACGGTCTCCAGTGCGGCTTCTGCACCCCCGGCTTCATCATGGCGGCCTCCTACCTCCTTTCCCAAAATCCCAACCCCACCGAAGACGAGATTCGCCAAGGCCTCGAGGGCAATCTCTGCCGGTGTACCGGATACGTGAACATCGTCAAATCCGTCCAAAGCGCGGCCAAGGCAATGAACGGCTCCAAGGCCAACGCCGGCGAGCACTCGGCCGCCGCAAGGAGGAGCTGAGGCAATGGCCGTCACCACGATGATCGGAGCCAAGATTCACCGCCGGGAGGACCCCCGGCTGGTTAGCGGTGAAGGTCGCTACGTTGACGACTTCACCCGGCCAGGTTGCGTCGCTCTCGCCGTTGTGCGTAGCCCCCACGCCCACGCTCTCGTCAAGAGCATCGACATCACCCAGGCGGCCAAGGCGCCGGGAGTCGTCGCCGTGTACACGCACAAGGATTTCGTCAAGGTGCTCTCTGGGACCATGCCGGTCACACCGTCCTTCGTGGCGGAGAAGAAGCAGAGCCCGCCCAGGTTCCCGATCGCTGATAAAGAGGTCGTCTACCAGGGTGAGCCAGTCGCTGTAGTGCTGGCGGAGACCAAGTATCAGGCCTCCGATGCGTCCAACCTGATCGAGGTCGAGTACGAGACGCTTCCGGCAGTTATGGACCTCGACAAAGCGCTCGAAGCCAAGAGCCCTACGGTCCATTCGGGGGCGCCCGACAACCTCGGGTGGGATCTGACCTACATCCCCGATGACCCGGCGGTCATGAAAGAAGCCGACGTCGTCATCAAAGTTCGCATTCTTCAGCAGCGGATCGCGCCGACCTCGATGGAGACCCGTGGCGTGCTTGCCGAGTACTCGAAGCCGGACGGCACGTTGACCGTATGGATGTCGAGCCAGAGCCCGCATTTCGTCAGATTGTTTCTCGGCGGTGCCATGGGGATACCCGAAAACCGACTCCGCGTGATCTCTCCCGATGTGGGCGGAGGTTTCGGCGCCAAGATCAGTCCGTATTCAGAAGACTGGCTGGTCCCCGCCGCGGCAAAGCTCAGCGGGCGTCCGGTGAAGTGGATCGAGTCGCGCACCGAATCGCTCCAGACCACCACCCACGGCCGAGGCCAGGTCTTCGAGGTCGAGGCCGGCGCCAAGAAGGACGGGACTCTGGTCTTTATCAAAGCGACCCAGTACCTCGATGCCGGCGCATACATGGGCACTTTCGCGGCGTTCCAGGCATGTGCATGCCTGCTCGCGGGCGGTGCCTACAACTGGAAGCACGTGGCTGCGCGCACCGTCGGCGTTTTGACCAACAAGGTCCCGACCGATCCCTACAGAGGCGCCGGCCGCCCGGAAGCGACCCACATGTGTGAGCGGGCGATCGACCTGCTCGCGGGCGCACTGAAGATGGATCCGGCGGAGATTCGCCGCAAGAACTTCATCACGACCTTCCCGCACACCAATCACTTTGGCCTGGTCTTCGACTCGGGCGCCTATGAGAAGGCTCTGGACATGGCAATGAAGATTGCCGGTTACGAGAAGCTTCGCAAGGAGCAGGAAGAGGGCCGCAAGAAGGGCAAGTACCTCGGCATCGGATTGTCGAGCTGGATCGAGATCTGCGGCTTCGGGCCTAGCGCGGCCACTGCCCCGGCGACCGGAGGCATAGCACTCGTCGAATCGGCCCAGGTTCGCGTGTTCCCGACCGGATCGGTCGCGGTCTACGTCGGCACGCACTCACATGGCCAGGGCCACGACACCACGTTCCCCCAGATCGTCGCCGACACGCTCGGCGTGCCCTACGACTCGATTGAGTTGAGGCACGGCGATACCGCGGAGGGGCCTGCATTCGGCTACGGAACCTATGGCAGCCGCTCACTGGCCGTGGGCGGCATGGCCGTGCACAAGGCGAGCAAGAAGATAGTCGACAAGGCGCGCAAGCTCGCCGCGCACATGTTTGAAGCAGCAGAGGAGGACATCGCCTTCGACCAGGGCCAGTTCTACGTCAAGGGGAGCCCCGACAAGCGCAAGGCGTTCGGCGAGGTGGCATTCGCTTCTTACGGCGCCGGTCTTCCTGAGGGAATGGAGCAAGGCCTCGAAGCTGTCGCGTACTACGACCCGAGCAACTTCGTCTGGCCCTTTGGCACCCACATAGCGGTAGTCGAGGTGGATCCCGAAACGGGCCACGTCGACCTCAAGCGCTACATAGCAGTAGATGACTGCGGCAACATCATCAACCCGATGATCGTCGACGGCCAGATTCACGGCGGCGTCGCGCAGGGTATTTCGCAAGCCCTGTACGAAGAAGTTGTTTACGACAACGAATCGGGGCAGATGAGGACAGGAACATTCACGGACTACCTGCTCCCTAGCGCCAACGAGTTCCCCATCTTTGAGCTCGGCCGAACGATCACTCCTTCGCCGACCAATGAGCTTGGCGTCAAGGGCATCGGTGAAGCCGGCACGATCGCAAGCTCCATCGCAGTCATCAATGCCATCTGCGACGCACTGGCGCCGCTCGGCATCAAACACGTCGACATGCCCGCTAGCCCGGATCGGCTCTGGAAGCAGATCCAGGAAGCGAGCGGTGCGTCCAGCAACGGAAAGGAGGCTCGTAAGTGATCCCAGCCGCATTCGAATACGCGCGCGCCTCCTCCGTCGAGGAGGCGGTGAAGCTGCTCAAGAACTACGGCGAAGATGCCAAGGTGCTGGCCGGCGGCCACAGCCTCATACCGCTCATGCGCTTGAGGCTGGCCCAACCCAGCGCCCTCGTCGACATCAACGGAATCAAGGGCCTGGACCAGATCAAGGAAAGCGGCGGCAAGCTGCACGTCGGTGCGCTTGCACGTCACGTGAACATCCACAACTCGCAGGTCGTCAAGGACAAGCTGCCTCTTCTCGGTGACGTGGCCGGCGAGGTGGGGGACAACCAGATCCGCAACATGGGCACCATCGGCGGAGTCGTCGCGCACGCGGATGCGGCCGGCGATTACCCGACCATCGCCTTGATGCTCGACGCGGACATCGTGACCAACAAGCGGACCATTGCGGCCAAAGACTTCTTCAAGGACATCTTTACGACTCCGCTGGCGGCGGACGAGATTGTCACCGAGATCGTCTTTCCGGTGGCAGACGGCCCGCACAAGTACATCAAGTTCCGGCGGCGGTTGTTCGACTGGGCGATCGTCGGCGCCGCGGCGCAGAAGATGAACGGCGGCTGGCGAATCGGCCTCACCAACGTGGGCCCGACACCCGTGCGGGCGAAGGCGGTCGAGGAGGCTTTGCACAAAGGCGCCAAGCCGGAAGAGGCGGCGCAGCACGCATCCGACGGGCTGAACCCCTCGGGCGACCTGCGTGCCAGCCCGGAGTACAAGAAGCACCTGGCGAGGGTTCTGACCAAGAGGGCGATCGAGCAAGCCGGGTAGCTTGATCAGTAGGTTTCTTCTACCGGCCGCGTTGACTCGCAGGGGGGTGCGGCGGGAGCCGGCTTTACCGGGCCCGCCGCCCTGAGGGGGGACGTCCCCCCTCAGATCGACCCGGTAGTCTTTTCGGCGGTGAGCACTGCTCCGCTTTCGATTGACGATATAGAGGCGCGCCTGCGCGAGCGTCGCTATATCGGCGACCGCGGGCTCGCGACCTCTATCTTCCTGGCGCTCAAGCTCGAGAAACCCTTGTTCATCGAGGGCGAGGCCGGCGTCGGCAAAACCGAGGCGGCCAAGGTCATGGCCGATGTGCTCGGCGCGCGCCTGATCCGCCTCCAGTGCTACGAGGGCATCGACCTGGCTCACGCGGTCTACGAATGGAACTACCCGCGCCAGCTGCTCCACATTCGCCTGCTTGGCGAGAAGGACGATCGCCGCACCGCCGAGCGCGAGATCTTCAGCCGCGAGTTCCTGCTGAGGCGGCCACTGCTGGACGCGATCGACAACGACGACCTCACGGCCCCGGTTCTTCTCATCGACGAGATCGACCGCTCCGACGAGGAGTTCGAGGCGTTCCTTCTCGAGCTGCTGTCGGACTTCCAGGTCTCAATCCCTGAGATCGGGACCATCAAGGCGAAGAAGGCTCCCTTCGTGGTCATCACCTCCAACCGGACCCGCGAGGTGCACGACGCCTTGAAGCGGCGGTGTCTCTACCACTGGATCGACTATCCGAACCTCGAGAAAGAGGTTGAGATCGTCCGGGCTCGCGCGCCCGAGGCCGCCGAAGGTCTCGCACGCGAGGTGGCCGCCCTCGTCCAGGGACTGCGCGGCATGGACCTGTACAAGGTGCCAGGCGTCGCCGAGACGCTGGACTGGGCACGCTCACTTGCCGCCCTCGGCGCGACGCGCATCGACTCAGCCCTGGTCGATGCGACCCTGGGCTCAGCGCTCAAGTACCAAGAGGATCTCGAGAAGGTGCGCGAGCAGGTGCCGGCGATGGTCGAGAAGGCGAGAGGTGCCTGAACAGAGCTCGGTAGACCTCCTGCCCCGGTTAGGCGCGTTCGCGAGGCTTCTGCACGACGCCGGCATGGAGGCCGGACCCCGCAGACTCACAGATGCGACGCGGGCGCTTAACCATGTGGCGCTGGCGAGCCCAGTCGATTTTCGCAACGCGCTGCGGTCGGTGTTCGTGAGCAGGAAGGAGGACATCGACACCTTCGAGGCTGCCTTTGACATCTTCTGGGCGCCGCCCGACCCTCGCGCCTCCGCCGGCCAGGTACCCGGGCGCAGCCGGGCGTTGCCACTGTCGCCTGAGCGTGCCAAGGCATGGTCGAAGGCGCTCGGCCTCAACCAGTCTCAGATGAACCGCGAACAGGACGTGACCGTCGTCCCCGAGAGCTCCAGCGGCTACAGCGCCGAGGAGCTCTTGCGCCACAAGGATTTCGAGCAGATGACCTGGCAGGAGACACAACAGGTGCGGCGCCTGCTCGAGCAGGCTCCGTGGCGCATGGCGGAGCGGAAAACGCGGCGGTTGCGTCCAGCCAAGGCGGGGCGCATCGACCTGCGCCGCACGGCGCGCCACGCGATCCGGTCCAGTGGCGAGCTCATGCAGCTCTTCCGGCGGCGCGCCCGCATGCGGCGTCGGCCGCTCGTTCTCATCTGTGACGTGAGCGGCTCAATGGAAAAGTACTCGCGCCTGCTGATGATCTTTGCCCACGCAATCGCGCGGCGCGAGGACCTCGAGGCATTCGTCTTCTCCACTCGTTTAACGCGAGTCACACGTCTCCTTCGCCAGCGCGACCTAGATCGGTCGCTCGACTCGTTGAGCAAGGGTGTCCACGATTTCAGCGGGGGCACGCGCATCGGCGACGCGCTCGCAGACTTCAACCGTCACTGGGCGCGTCGAGTCCTGGGCCACGGGGCTATCGTCATCATCGTCAGCGACGGGTGGGATCGAGGCGACCCGTCGCAGCTCACCGCTGAATTGATTCACCTCAGGCGCACGGCTCACCGGCTCATCTGGTTGAACCCGCTCATCGGTTCCAAGGGCTATCAGCCTTTGACAAGAGGTATGGCGGCGGCGCTCCCGCACTGCGACGACTTCCTCGCCGCCAACAACCTGCAAGCCCTCGACGACCTGGGCAAGCTACTGGCGGGCCTGGGAACGCGAGCGGCCCGGAGCAGTTGATATAAGCAATGCGTGAGATCTTGAGCGAGCTGGAGCAGTGGACGCGCGAGGGTGAGGACATCGCGCTCGCGACAGTGGTCGAGACATGGGGATCCAGCCCGCGGCCTCTCGGTTCGAAGATGGTGGTCACCCGGTCGGGCAAGATGGCCGGCTCCGTTTCCAACGGCTGCATCGAGGGTGCCGTCTTCGAGGAGGCGCAGAAGGTGCTCAAGACCGGCAAGCCCAAGGTCGCTGCCTTCGGCGTGGCCGACGATGTCGCGTTCGAGGTCGGCCTCGCCTGTGGCGGACACATCGAGGTTTTCGTCGAACGATTGCAGCCGGCGCATAAGCAGCTGATGGCGATGCTCGAAAGGAACGAAGCCGCGACCCTTCGGACGAACCTGGTCACGGGCGAGGTAAGCCTCGCGGCCGGCGCGCCGCCCGGCAGTGAGCTCGCGCGGCGCGACGGCGACTGGCTCGTCGAACCCTTGCGCCGGCCGGCTCACCTGGTCATCGTCGGTGCGATCCATATTGCGATTCCTCTTCACCGGTTGGCGAAGCTCATGGGTTATCGGGTCACGGTGGTCGACGCGCGTTCGAAATTCGCAACCAAAGAACGTTTCCCCGATGCGGACGAGCTGATCGTGGCCTGGCCCGACGAGGCGATGGCGAAGTTGAATTTAGACAACTCGACTTATGTCGTCATCCTCACGCACGACCCTAAGTTCGACCTGCCCGCATTGAGGTCGGTGCTCGGCAAAGAGGTCGGCTACATCGGAGCGATCGGCAGCCGGAAGACGAACCAGAACCGTTTCGATGCGCTGCGCGCTGAAGGTTTCTCTGAGGAGCAGCTGGCGCGCGTGCACGGCCCGATCGGCCTCGACCTCGGAGGTCGTGGCGCCGAGGAGACGGCTCTAGGCATCCTCGCCGAGATCACCGCCACGCGCTTCGGCGGTACTGGCGTCTCCATGCGTGAGGCGAAGCGGCCGTCCCGCACCTGACGACGCGGCCATCGTCCGCCTCTCACGAGTGATCGGCAATGCAATGTAGAAGAGGACGACGAACGCGTACAGCGTCAGTGCGAGCGTGACGTTGAAGAAGGCGGTGATGGTGGCCAGCGGCCAAAGCCCCAGGCCGAGCGAGAACCCCACCCAGTCGAGCGGCACCATCTTGACGCGGTAGCGCCGCGCATAGAGATTGAAGATGCTGAAAGCGAGTGACATCGAGCTCATGACCAGGCCGTAGACCACTGCGGCAGCAGTCTGATCATGGCCCGCCTGCAAGTAGTGAGCGAGCAGGCGGGTCGGAAAAGGTATGACCGCGACTGTGAGAAGAAGCAGGCCGTTCAGGAAAAGAAGCACTCGATCAAAACGCCCGATCGCATCGATGATCCCGTGGTGATTGACCCAGATCACCACGATGGTTGAGAAGCTGATGAAGTAGGCCGCATACGAGGGCCATTCCTGCAGCAGGGCGGTGCCGAGGCCGTGGGTGCCGGTGACATTCGGGTCGACAAGATTGAAGACGAGCACCGTGGCGGCCACCGCGAAGACTCCATCGCTGAATGCTTCGGCCCTGGACTTTTTCACGCCGACAACGATAGGCCCGCCGGCATCCGTTTCAGGAGGTCTTCGCGCGCTCCCTGAACCGCTTGGCCTTCTGGCGATTTCCGCAGGAGGCCATCCGGCACCAGCGGCTCGAATGGTTACGGGATTGGTCGTAGAAAGCCCAACGGCAGGAAGACGAGTCGCAGAGCTTGAGCCGGGTCCAGGCCTCCTCATTCATCGCGGCGAAAACCGCCGCCACAATTCGGCCGAGCGCACCGTCGACGCCGCTTGCCTGCGGCTCGAGGCGCGCTTTACCGTTAGAGCCGAAGCGGGGAATGAGGCGGCTCGCGGAGACTGCGCCGTTCAAGGTGGCGATATCGACCGGGTAGACAGAGCCCCCTGAGTTCGCGCCGATGGCGCCTCGTATGGCCTCCCGCACAGCGACGGCGTGCTTGAGGTCGGCGTCAGTCGCGGGCTGGTTGAGAGCCATCAATCCTCGTTCGACCAGCCACCCCCTAAGCGCATGGGGGTCGCTGAGCGCTTCGACGCCGGGCTCTAGGTCGGCCGTGTTGACGAACGCCTGGATCAAGCCCAAGGCGCCCGGAGCGGCTTCTCGATCGGACATTCCCTAGATCGTAACCCTCATCACCAATATACCAGTGATACTAACTCATCTAGGGGTTTAGAGAGTTACGGAGGCGCGGTATGAACTCACGTATGAATGAAGATCTTGCCTGGCTGCGAGTACAGGACATGCAGCGGGAAGCTGAAAACCGGCGCCTGGTGGCGGGATCGCCCTCCTCAGCGGCGCTGTGCTACGCCGCCTCATTGTCCGCATCCTCACCTATGTCAGGTCACGCGAGGCGGCGAAACAATCCGCTGCGCGCCCCACGATTGAATCCCGGCGTCACGCCTAGCCGCGAGCCAGGCGCCGCAGCACCTCCACCTGCGCGGCGTCTGGCCCTTCCCCTGCGCCTGGCACCTCCAGGATGAACGGCAATTTGGCAAGTCGCGGCTCGTGCAGCAAGGCGCGGAAGCCCTCCTCGCCGATCTCGCCCGCGCCGATATTGGCGTGCCGGTCTCGATTGGAGCCCAGCCCCGTCACCGAGTCGTTGCAGTGGATGACCTCTACGTGTTTCAGCCCCACGACTCGATCGAGCTCGTCGAGCATCTTCGACACGTCTGAAGTAGTTCGCTCGTCGTAGCCCGAGGCAAAGGCGTGGCACGTGTCGAAGCAGACAGATGCTCTCGGGTCGTCCAGCGCCGTGAGCATTTGGGCGATCTCCTCGAACCGTGCTCCGACGCACCCACCAAGGCCTGCGTTGTTTTCGATGAGCAGTCGTGCTTTCTTTGGGTCGGCCCTCTCCAGCACCTTGTTCAGGTGCCCGATGATATTCGGCAACCGCGCCTCGAACCCAGCTCCCTTGTGAGACCCGGTGTGAAAGATCACGCCGTTTATCCCGAGATCGTCAGCCGCCTTGAGGTAGCCGGCAAGCGTGCTCTCAGACCGCTGCCGCATGGCTGGATCGTCGCCTGCAAGGTTGATCAGGTAGACGGCGTGAAAGTAGAACGGAGGATTGCCATGCTTGGCCGCCGCCTCCTTGAATGTCGATATGCGGGCTTCATCGAGCTTGGGCGAGCCCCAGAAGCCTGGGGGCGTGGGGTGGATCTGAATCGCTTCGGCGCCCATGGCCGCGGCGCGCTCGAAGGCGAGGTGGAGGCCGCCGGAGGAATCTACATGGGCACCGAGGAGTGGCACGTATAGAAGACTAACCGGCGCTCTCTGGCATGCTGAACAGGTGACCGTCTTCGTGATGAGCGACCTCGAGCTCCCGATTCGAGGACGTACGTACCGAGAGCCGGAGGGGCCGCACAGCGTTGTCGTCCGCGGCCGCGATATCGAATCCGCACTGCAGCACGTGGCATCGCGCGAAGATTGCCGGTCCCTCGCGGTGATCAGTCTCCCGGCCAACGTCCCCGACCTCTCGGCGCTCGCGGGCCGCCGCCTTCTCCTCGTCGATGGAGACAACACCCGCCTGCGCGACTTCGCCGAGCTGGCGCTCAGGGCGGATGTCGAGGTGGAGTTGATAAGGTCCGCCCGGCCTCCATTCGAGCGTCTTGCCGCGGCCCTGCTCCCCATCGGCGCCATCATCCTCGCGGCCGGTTCCAGCTCCCGGATGAGCGGCTCACAAAAGCTGCTCTTGGAGTTCGAGGGCAGGCCGATGGTGAGGCACGCCATCGAGTCGGCCTCTGATGGCGGATGCCAGCAGGTCGTGGTCGTCTACTCGTCACTCGAGGTCAAGAATGCGGTTGGCGACTCGGCAGAGCTGGTGCACAATCCCGACGCCCAGACGGGCATGGCGTCATCGCTGAAGGTTGGGCTTCGCGCACTCAGGCCGGAGATCGAGGCAGCCGCGATACTGCTCGGGGACCAGCCGCTGGTTGGCTCTCGGACGGTATCGGCGCTCCTGCGGGCGTGGCGCCGCGAAGGTTCACGCCCCGCTGTCGCCGTGTCCAAGAAGCGCAGCGCCGACGACAGCGCTCCTGGTCGCCGCCCGGACCAGCACTGGACACCGCCGGTGGTACTGGCACGCGAGCTTTGGGACGACCTGAACGCACTGGAGGGCGATGCCGGCGCGAGGCAAATCCTCGACGGGCACCCTGAGCTCCTCGACACAGTGCCGGCGCCCGGCCGCCCCGACGATATCGACACGCCCGAGGACTACGCAAAGATCCTCACCCTGTTTCCCCGGCGAAAGTCGCGGAAAAGAGCGTAATCGACTACGCCGCATCAGCCGACTAGCTAGCATTGGCAATAGTGCTAGTGATCGCTCTAGGAGTGCCAGCTTGAAGGATCAGCGCCGCCGCAAGGTGAGTTCAAAGTCTGCAGGATGGCGCCGGTCGGGCCGGTACACCGACATCATCTATCAGACCTGGGACGGCATCGCCAAGATCACCATCAACCGACCCGAGGTCCGCAACGCCTTCAGGCCGACCACCGTTTTTGAGATGTCCCGTGCCTTCGAGGCCGCTCGCGACGACCCGAAGATCGGGGTCGTGATCCTCACTGGCGCAGGGACCGAAGCCTTCTGCTCCGGCGGCGACCAGCGGATACGTGGTGACGACGGCTATATCGATCCCAAGGGCACGGGGCGCCTCAACGTGCTGGACTTGCAGGTGCAGATCCGAAGGCTGCCGAAACCCGTGATCGCGATGGTCGCCGGCTACGCGATCGGCGGAGGACACGTCCTGCACGTTGTCTGCGACCTGACCATTGCGGCTGACAACGCACGCTTCGGCCAGACCGGCCCGCGCGTCGGCAGCTTCGACGGTGGCTACGGAGCGGGGCTGCTCGCACGGATCGTCGGGCAGAAGAAGGCGCGCGAGATCTGGTTCCTGTGCGACCAGTACGACGCCCAACAAGCGCTCGAAATGGGCCTCGTCAACAAGGTGGTTCCGCTTGCCGATCTCGAGCGCGAGACGGTTCAATGGTGCCGGCGGATGCTCGAGCTCAGCCCGCTTGCTCTGCGCATGCTCAAGGCTGGGCTTAACGCCGTGGACGATGGCCTTGCCGGAATCCAGCAGCTCGCCGGCGACGCGACCTTGCTCTATTACATGAGCGAGGAGGCGCAGGAGGGTAGGGACGCGTACGTACAGAAACGCAAACCCAACTTCTCGAAGTTCCCAAAGCGACCATGACGACGACGGCTGTGATTCCGAGTCCGGCACGGGTGTGGTGGCTTGCGCTGCGGCCGGCGACCCTGGCCGCCGCGGTCGCACCGGTGCTGGCCGGCACGGCGGTCGCCGTGCACGAAAGCGGAGCCCGACCATGGGCCGGCCTGGCCGCGCTCGTGGTTGCGCTCGCACTACAGATTGGCGTCAACCTCGCAAACGATTACTCCGACTACGTTCGCGGCGCGGACACACCGCAGCGAATCGGACCTCTACGAGCCTCGGCCTCAGGCATCGTCGCGCCCGAACGCGTGAGATTGGCCGCGATCACCGCATTTGCCGTCGCCGGGGTCACAGGTCTGGGCCTGAGCCTGGCCACCGACTGGCGCCTGATCTTCGTCGGCGCCGCTTGCCTTCTGGCCGCCTGGCTGTATACGGGCGGACCACGGCCATACGGATACCTCGGGCTTGGCGAGCTGTTCGTCTTCATCTTCTTTGGGCTGGTCGCCACCGCCGGCACCGTCTACGTTCAGGAGCTTCGGGTGACGCCGCTCGCGCTGCTCGCCGGGTGCGGCATCGGCTTCCTGGCCACATCGATCCTGGTGCTCAACAACCTGCGGGACATCGAAACCGACGCAGTCGCCGGCAAGCGGACACTGGCGACCCGCATCGGTCGCGGACCAACTCGTGTCCTGTTGCTGGTGCTCGTGTGTGCGGCCTTCGCCATGCCGATCGTCATCCTGGCGACGCGACTGGCCGGCGTCACGATCATGGCCATGCACTTTGGGATCCCGATCGTGGCCGTACCCGTGCGCACCGCTTTCGCCACTCGCAGCGGGCCAGAGCTGGTCGTAGCCCTGAAGCGTATGGCCGGAGCTGAGCTTGCCTACGCCCTGCTCATGACCCTGGGCCTGCTCTTGTCATGAGGGCTTATATCACCGCACGAAGGCCGGCCGAGGTCGCGCGAGACGTGGAGAGCTGGCGCAAGCGGGGCTGCATGTCGTTCGTTCTTCGCCAGGTTGGCGGCGGCCTGGTCGACCAGGAGCGACTGGGTGCGGCCCGCTATGCCGCGGGCCTTCAGGCCGAGGTAGAGCTCGAAGGCGACGGTTCGGATCTCTCTGACGCTGCGTCCAGATGAGCCAGCAGGAGTCGCGAGAATGCCTCCGGTCGCTCCTGGTGCACCGTGTGCCCGGCTCGCTGGACGATCACGACGCGACCCCCATGGACCGATGCGGCCAGGCGGCGCGCCGACGCGGCGTAGCCGTGGTCGAGCTGGCCGGCGACGAATGTGGCCGGAACCTTGACGCGGCCGAGCTCGTTCCAGACAGGTCGCATCGCGCCCGCGCCCATGCCGCGGAGCGATTCCGCGAGACCCGCAACGTGATTGTCCATTCGCGCCGCTCGCACCTGGGCAAGGAACGACGGGCCGCGGCGTTCCAACCCCTCGAACAGTGGCAGGCTGCTCCAGTAGTTGACGAAGGCTTCGAGCCCGTCATTCTCAAGGCGCTGGGCCAGCGCTTCGTCACCTCGTCGCCTTCCTTCGCGCGCTTCCTCATCGAGGCCGGCGTGAGCGCCGATGGTGAGCAGCGACAGGATTCGTTCCGGCCTCGCCGCAGCAACGTGGAGGGCAAGGCGGCCGCCCATCGAGTAACCGACGAGATGGGTGCGCGCGATCCCAAGACTGTCCCAGAGCCTCACAAGATCCTCCGTGCAAGCCTCCATCGTGTATGGCGCGCCGGGCTGGACACGAGTCGCGCCATGGCCGCGGAGGTCGGGCAGCACCCATTTCCGGCCGGCCGGCATCAACGAGACGATCTCGTGCCAGCTCCTGCCGCTCTGGGTGAAGCCATGGAGCAGTGTGACCGGCGAACCTTCGCCGATCACCTCATAGTTGAGCTGGACGTCATCTCCTTCGAGAATCACAAATAGATCCTATGGATGTAACGCAATCATTCGCCGCAACCTTCGTCGATGAGCTCGCCGCGCAGGGCGTCGATTTCGCCTGCATTTCGCCTGGCTCGCGATCGGCTCCACTCGCCATCGCGCTTCAACGCCATCCCAAGATCCGCGTATTCGTCCACATCGACGAGCGATCTGGCTCCTTCTTTGGGGTCGGCCTGGCCAAGGGAACCGGAAAGCCTGTCGTCCTCCTCTGCACATCAGGCACTGCGGCAGCAGAATTTCACGCAGCGGTCGTCGAGGCCTTTCATTCAGGTACTCCTCTGATCGTCCTCACCGCGGATCGCCCCCCTGAGCTGCGCGATGTCGGCGCCAATCAGTCGATCGATCAGCAGCGCCTCTACGGAACCGCGGTTCGATGGTTCTTCGATCCGGGCCCTCCCGTCGAGTCTGCCGGTGCGCCCAGGCAGTGGCGCCGGCTGGCGGCGCGGGCTTATGCGGAGGCCGCCGGCGGGCCGGTGCACATCAACCTTCCGTTCCGCGAACCCCTGGTGCCGACACCGGGTGAGCTCCCAGTCCCGCTCGGCACGGCAGGCCAGGCCATCAGCGCGGGCCGGAACCTGCCGACGCCGGGCCAGGTCACGACGCTGGCCTCGGCGCTCCAGAGGGCGCAGCGGCCGCTGATCGTCGCCGGCGAGATGCGTGACGGTGACCGGCTTGCGCCCGCGCTGAGCCGTCTTGGCCTGCCTGTCCTCGCGGAGCCGAGCTCGCAGCTGCGGCGCGCAGAAACCGGCGCTGCAGTCGAATCGTATGAAGCCCTTCTGCGTGCGGGCTGGTCGCTGCAGCACGGGCCTGATCTCGTCGTGAGCATCGGCGGGACGCCCACGTCAAAGGTTCTGGGCGCCTGGCTGGCAGCAGCGTCCGCGCCGACCTTTCTCATCGACCCCGGCCGCATGTGGCGCGACCCCGAGCAGGTCGCAAGTCACGTGATTGCGTGCGATCCCCAGGCACTGCTCGAGGCGCTCCCTCCAATGGATCGAAATGCATGGCGAGAGGAATGGATGTCCGCCGGCAAGCGCGCGACAGCCGCAATCGCGGCCACGTTTGTGTCAACGCCCTTGCACGAGGGTCACATCGTGCGGGCGCTGGCGGCACGCCTACCCGACAACGGTCAGGTTTTCGTCGGTTCCAGCATGCCGATCCGCGCCGTCGACAGCTTCTGGCCGTATGCCAAGACCCAGCAGCGGTTCTACGGCAATCGCGGCGCCAGTGGCATTGACGGCCTTGTCTCTTCGGGCCTCGGGTTGGCCGCGGGCCGGAGCAACGTTCCCACCGTGCTGTTGCTCGGGGACCTATCCGTCTACCACGACATGAATGGCCTATGGGCGCTGAGGCGGCACGGTCTCAGGGCAACCATCGTGGTTTGCGACAACAATGGCGGCGGCGTTTTTAATTTCCTGCCACAGGCGCAGCACCAGGACGTTTTCGAGGAGCTGTTCGCGACGCCGCTCGGCCTGGACTTCGCGCAGATCGCGCGCCTCTATGACCTCGTGTACAGCCCGGTGACGGATCGCGCCGGCCTCGAGCCGGCGCTCGTCGACGCTCTCGCCGCGCAGACTCCGACGCTGGTCGTCGTGAAGTTCAAGCGCGAGGACAGCGTCAACGGACATCGCACGTGCTGGGAGGCAGCGTCGGCGGCGTTGCGCTAAGACGTATGAGAGGGAACCAGACTGTTCCCTCTCATCGACGGGCGCTTCGCGCGCGTCTGCTCACCTTCCCGGGATTGGATTAACTACGAATTAGTTTCTCCGCGCGACGCCTCGGAGTGGGGAGGACAAAGTCATGGCCGGGGGGACCCCGGCCAACCCTGCAGCACTAGCGCTAAGACGTATGAGAGGGAACCAGACTGTTCCCTCTCATCGACGGGCGCTTCGCGCGCGTCTGCTCACCTTCCCGGGATTGGATTAATGAATTAGTTTCTCCAGGCGACGATCGGAGTGATAAGGACAAAGTCATGGCCGGGGGGGACCCCGGCCAACCCTGCCGCACTAGCGAGCCATTTTTTTAGCCGTTCAGGAAGTCGAGCAGCAGGCGGTTGAACTTTTCAGGGTGCTCAAGGTTCGGCAGATGAGCCGCGTCATGAATGACGGCCTTTCGAGCGCCTCGAACGTTCGCTACGAGAACGTCGGCCGTCTCGTGGATTTCGGGCAGGTCGTGGTCTCCCACAACGACCAGAGTCGGTGCTTTGATCTCAGCCAAGCGCTCGGCGGCGGGCGGATCCAACTCGATTCTGGGAGCGCTCTTGAAGTCGCTGCGTAGGGCGATTCCGTTCATGTCGAGGAAAAGGTCGCGCAGCTTTTGGTCGATATGGCCCGCCGTCCGGCCGGGTCCAACGAGCCAAAGATTCATCTCTGCCTCATTCAGGGCTCTGAGGTCCTTCGCTTCTTCTGCGGAAATCGTTTCGGCGTAGATGGGGTCGTTGGCATCGCCGACCATCAGCCCGCCGACGCCGGCGCCCACCAGGACCAATTTCGACACGCGCTCCGGATGTTCGAGGGCGAAGTCGATCGCGATCCCACCGCCGATCGAGCAGCCAACCAGGTGTGGCGCCTCTCTTATATGCAGCGCGTCCATGAGAGCCAGGACATCCCCGGTTGGCGACCACGATGTTGCCGGCAGCTCAGATTCGCCATAGCCCCGCATATCGGGCGTGATGACGTCGAATTGCGTGCCGAGCCCCGCGGCCTGCGGCTCCCACATGCGGGAGTCCGCCACGCCCGCGTGGAGGAACACCACTGGATAGCCGGCTCCCGAACGCCTGTAGTGGATGCGCGCGCCGTTCAGCTCAACCTCCACTATGTCAGCGCCATCAACAGGGCTTTGAACTTCAGCTCGGTCTCCTCGAGCTCGCGTGCCGGATCGGAATCAGGCATCACGCCCACACCGGCGTACAGGCGCGCGCCGTCCTCCCAGAGCAGACCACAGCGCAAGGCTACTGCGAACTCGCCATCGCCTTGCCCGTCGGTCCACCCGACAGCACCTGCGTACCAACCGCGTTCCAGGCCTTCGAGCTCGTCGATCAACGCCTCCGCAGCCGGGCGGGGCCAGCCGCCGACCGCTGGTGTGGGGTGGAGGGCCGCGGCCAGATCCAGGGCGTCAGCTGCCGGCGTTTTGAGCTCAGCGGTGATGGTGGTCGCGAGGTGCTGAATGTTGGTGAAGCGCACGACCTCCGGCTCTCGTGCCTCGACCGTTCGTGAGAACTCCCGGAGCGCATCGGCCACGAATTGCGAAGCGATTCGGTGCTCGGCATTGTCCTTGGCGCTTTCGACAAGCTGCCGCGCGAGGCGGTCATCATCCGCCTCATTGGCTCCCCGCGCCACGGAGCCGGCCATCGGCTGCGAGTACGCACGATCGCCCGAGCGCCGCACCAGCAGCTCCGGAGACGCTCCCGCGAACGCGGTCCCGTCGGCCCCCGTGACGAGGTACGTGAAGCAGGACGGGTATGCAGCGCGCAGAGAGCGCGCGACCATCCCGGCCGAGACGACTCCATCACCGCGTGCAACCACCTCACGCGCGAGCACGACCTTGGCTGCGTCACCCGCCTGCAGCCGCTTGGCAGCCGTCTCGACAGCAGCCGTCCACGCCACAGGGTTGCGAACCGAGGTGACGTCCAGACGCCGCGCTGCCGGCGCCCGCACACCAGTCGGCGCCAGCTCGAGCAGCTCTTCCGCTCCGGCCGACGCGGCGGTGGCGAACGTACGGCCGCGAACCCTCGTCACGGCAAGCGCCGGCACCCGAAGGAGCAGGGCGGGGAACCCTGACCACGGCCCGGCCGGGTCGCGGTCCGGCCGGTAGGCAAAACCGCCAACCGCAATCGGGCCGGCCCCGATAGGGCCTGTGGGAGCGATGCGTTCGCGCAGACGGCGCCAGAGCCGGGACGCGGCCTGAAGCCTGTCGTCGCCCGGCTCGAAGTCGATGACGTTCCCTGCCGCCGCTTCGAGTGCGACGCCGCCGCGCGCCGCCACGATGTCGTAGACGCGTCCCAGCGCGGCGACGCTCACGGCGTCTGGCATAGGTCGCTCGATGAGCATGACCTCGTGGCCTGCATCGCGCGCAGAGCTGACCAGGTCCACGAGGTCAGGCGTCCGATCGAGCTCCCATGTCCGCACCGCGGTGGCCGCGATCATCTCGACGTCTTCTCGATGTGCTCTCGTGCTGCGCGCAGCACAGTGCGCTGGAAATGGTGGCGGACCAGAGTTCCGCTTGCATCGAGCAGCTGGTTGAACAGCTCGAGGAGGTTGCGCTCAGCGGCGTCGGGCTCGCCGCCCTCGGACTGGATTCGTTCGCGCACGTGATGGTCGAACAGCTCCACCGCCTGGCGTGCGGTCCTGTCCACAGCTGCCGAATAGTCCTTGGCAAGGTCCATGAGCTCGCTGAGCGGGACGCCCGCCGCAATCAGCTGCATGCCCGCCGCGATAGCCTCGAGGTCCTCGGCCGGATAGACCGGCTCGTCGTCGGTCTCGATTGGGACCAGGAGTCCAGCCTTCTCCAGGCTCTTCAGCAGAGGAGCGGCGACGCCGCTGCGGTCCGCGAGCTCGGCCAGGGTGAGGGTCTGGGGCGAGGTGGGCCGCGTCACCGCCGCGACCAGCGATTCGTCCGAGGGCTCGAGCTCGCCGGCCAGGAATCGCTGGATCACGGTCAGGGTGAAACCGCGCTGCTGGAGGTCCCGAATACGGCGCAGCCGCTCGAGGTGCCCATCCCCGTACCAGGTGACACGCCCATCCCGGCGCGGGGCGTCCAGCAGGCCTTTGCCCTGGTAGAACCGGATGGTGTCGACGGCCACGCCCGCAGTGCGCGCCAACTGTTCGATCCGATACTCCATGAGTACTTACTCTAAGAGACGCGGACGCGCTGCGCGTGAGTGATCTCGTTACGCCCCGAGGGTGCTGGCGTGCTGGGTGGCATTGGCGCGACGGGCGTAGATGAGTTCGACAAAAGAGCGAACAAAAAGCGAAATTAATGACCATCCCGCCAAGGTGCCTTCGGTCCTTCGCCACGCGGACCCGACTAAGGGTTGGCGCCTGACGTATCAGCCCGTGGTGTTCCAGTAGTACATGCGGTCCAGCCAGGTAGAGTCGGAGCGGTAGGCGGCGGCGAACGACTGGACCGAGTCGACGTAGTCGAACGAGTTGTTGTAGTGCCAGATCGCGTTGCGCATGTCGGCCGGAGCGCCGTTGTGAACCAGGTAGCGCGCCGCGCCCAGGATTGCGTCGTGTGGGTCATTCACGTCGCCGCCGGCCCCAAACGCCGCCCAGGTGCCGGGCAGGAATTGCATGGGTCCCAGGGCGCCCGCTGACGACGGGCCGTTGACGCGACCGAAGTTGCTCTCGATGAAATTGATGGCCGCGAGGATGTTCGGGTCCACTCCGAACTGGCTGTAAGCCTCCTGATAGTAGGAGCGCAGCTGGTCCACCGGCTTGGCGTCCGAATAGGGGTGCGTGAAATGGACGTTGACGAGGTAGTACTGGTCGATCCCGGCGAGGATGTACAGGGAATGGAGGGCGGCGATCGCCGCCTGCATCGACCGCGCGAGCGACTTTGGTAGGAGCGGGAGGACGGAAGCCTCGACGCTGGCGTAGCCCGCGAGCTCGTACACCCTCAGCTCCTCGTCGCGAGCGGCGTTGCGATAGGCATAGGCGGCGGCGGCGGCTGCGAGGTCTAGGCGGATTTGGTCCACAGGCGACGATGGAGGCGTTTGCGCGTTCAACGCTTTGAGCTGAGCCAGCGCCTGAGTCATCGCCTGCTCCGCGCTCATGATGCGGGCCGCCTCGTGATGCGGGCTGGGCAACAAGTCCGGATCCTTGGCGAGAGCGGACTGGGCGGGAAGCGCCAGGAAAAGCGCCGCCGCCAACGCCGCGGTTAGTCGGATCAGGCCGACCCCGCAATCGCCGGCGTGAGGATCCCGAAGACGATCACGGTGGGTAACTCCCTATGCGACCTGAAGATTCATCCAGCTTAGTTGCTGCCGCGGGGCCCTGTCGCGTAGCGAAAAACACCACGGAGGCGATCCCGATCGCAATCACCGCGTCCCCAGGGCTGTAGGCGCCACCAAGTGGGCCCGGCACTCCGATCCAGTCACCAAGCCAGCCCAGATTGGTGCCTGGTCCCATGGCCACGTACTGGCCTATGTGCCCTCGGTCCACCAGGGGCCCAGCCAGCGCCGTGGCTACGGGCATCCGAGCACCGTTGGCGATCACGACCACGAGGTTCATGGCCGCTCCGGTCGCCACGATCCAGGCGCCGCGAAGTCGCGAGGCGTGCCAGGCCGTCCACCCAACCAGCGCGGCCAGCGCCGCCACATAGACGTACTGCACGCCATCGATCCCGCTGAGCGGGCTCAAGACCGCCGCCTCGCGCACGACCAGCGCGGCGACGATCAGCCATGGCCAGCGAATGCTGACGTTGGCGAGATTCCCTAACTTTCCCCCGGTCGCGATCCCGGCGAGCAGCCCGAGCACCAGGGCGACCAGCAACAACATTTCGGAAAGTCAGGCGGAGGCGAGTCGCGACGCGGCGCCGGCCAGAACCTTGACGCCGATCTCCAGCGCGGATTCGTCGATCTTGAATCCTGGGGAGTGGTGAGCAGGCGGCGGCGAGCCCTCAGGCATCACGCCGAGCATGAAGTAGCACCCGGGGATTCGTGTCAGGAACTCGGCGAAATCGTCACTCACCGTCAGCGGCCGGCCGAGGATGCTTGCCTTGTCTCCGATCATCGATCGCGCGACGTCGAGCACAGTGCGCGTCACGTTGGGCTCGTTCATCAGCGGCACGGTGCCATGGACGAGCTCGAGCGACGATTTGACCTCGAACTCCGTTTCTATCTCTTGCAGCAGGTCGCGCATGCGGCCGAGGGCCTGCTCGCGCAAAGAGTCGTTGAAGGTGCGCAGGCTGCCTTTGATCGCCACACCCCTGGGCACGATGTTCCAGGCGCCGTCGCTGATTATGTTTCCGACGGTCGTATGGCACTGCACGCCGTCTTGCTCGAGCCCTTCCACAATCGTGTGCAATCGCTCGAGCAGGAATGCCTGAGCCGAAAGTACGTTGCCGCGCCGGCCCATCATCCCGCCGTGGCCACCGGGCCCTGCAAACGTGACCCCGTAAGCGTCCGAACCGGCCCACATGAGACCCGGTCGCGTGATCACGGTCCCGGACTCGGTGAAGCTCGTGACGTGGAGACCGATGACGGAGTCCGGGTGATGATCGTCGAGCAGGCCGCGCGCGATCATCGCTTTCGCGCCGCTCACTATCTCCTCTGCGGGCTGGAACACAAAGAGGTAGCGGCCGCTCACGTCCCAGATTCGGTCGACCAGCGTTCGCGCGACTCCGACCATGATGCCCATGTGCGCGTCGTGCCCGCACGCATGCATGCGGCCGTCCACCTTCGACTCGAAGTTGACGCCCGACTCCTCATGAATCGGGAGCGCGTCGATGTCCGCGCGCAGCATCACTGTTTTCCCGGGCCGGCCCGTGTCCAGCACCGCAACCACGCCGGTCTCTGTTGGGCATGGCTTCAGCTCCAGACCCAGCTCGCGAAGACGCTCGCCGATCTTGGTGCTGGTTTCGTGCTCGCTGAAGCTCACCTCGGGGTGACGGTGGAAATGGCGGCGCAGCTCGATCACTTCTTCGATGACGGATTCCGAGGGGATGGGGGAGGTCGGGGGATCGCCGGTCATGGCACCGCCACCAGGTTGTATCCCCGAGCCGAGGCGCGCACGAAGGTCGGGCCGAGCCCGTGCTCGACCTCGTCCAGGCGCCTCCGCAATGTCAGGAGCGCTGAGTGAACTGTGGAGTGCGCGGCGTCGCTCCTGAACAGACCGGCTTCGATGAGGTCGCGCGCGGTCGCGGGCTTGGAGCCCTGCGCCAGATACAGCACCAGCGCGGTTTGCTGTGGAGTCAGGCGCACCTCCGCCTCGCCGAGCTTGACCATGCGGCGTGTCGGGTCGAACTCGAGGCGTCCAAAGCGATAGCTTCCGGGCCGTCCCGTACCCCGCTCGACGAGCCGAGCCGCAAGGTCCGAGTAGATGTGAGCCATCGGCACGTTGCCTTTCACGAAATATGAGCTGGCGCCCAGCTCATAGGCCTTGCGAATCGCCGCGGAGTTGACCTGCGCAGCCGACAGCACGATGACCGGAAGCCCGGGGTGGTGTTGGCGGATCCACGTGAGCAGGTCGAAGCCTGCATCCTCGCCTTCGTCGAGCACGAGGTCGAGCAGCACGGCAGCGACGCGCTCCCGCGAGAGCAGCTCCATCGCTTCGGGCGCAGACGACGATACCGCTGGTCGGTAGCCGAGGTCGTGGAGATCGATCCGAAGCTGCTGCCGCATCGCAGGCTCGTCCTCGACCACGAGCACGGCCGAACCGAGCACCTCAGCCGGCCGGTACACCTCGAGCCCAGGCGGCAGCGGTGGCAGCCGAATCTCCCGCGTTCGCGTATTTGCATCCCTCACCGGCCTACCCCTGAGATTTTCCAAGGTTTTGACCTATAATAATATTCATAAAAATTGACGGGATCTGAACAACCACACTCTCTTGGGCAAGTGCATACTCGCTCTCGAGTCTGGCGCTAGTTGGGAAAACCAAGGGGAGTAATGGGGATGACGTGGAAGTTCAAGGTGCAGAGGGTAGCCTTTGCTCTGTTGGTCGTTGGCGCACTCGCCATGGCCTCAGGCGCAAACTGGTTCAACTACGGGTTCTTCGGCTGGTTCTGGTAGGCACCACCTAGCTTTCGGCCCGGCGGTCGCGAGAGCGCCGGATAGCAGGCGGCAACAGGGCGTAAAGGTCCGCCCGGTCGACTGCCTTGCTCATGTATCCGACCACGTCGGGGTCATCCGTTCCTGAGGGGAAGACCGGGTACGCGGTGTAGAAGATCACTGGCAGCTTCTGCCCGCGCGCCCTCAACTCGGTCAGCAAGCCCCAGCCGTCCATCGGCTCGGGCAGCATCAGGTCGATAATTGCCACCTCGGGGTTGTCCGATTTCGCTTTCTCGAGCGCCTGGTCCGCATCCTCAGCCATGGAAACCTTGTAGCCGAGCATGCGCAGGTCGGTTTCGAGGATGACCCGCCAGGCGCGCTCATCGTCCACCACGAGGATCGTCGAGCCGCGGAGATCCTCGGGCGTTGGCGCAATTGGTTTCGGCGGAGTGAACGGCAAGGGGTTCGTGGCGCAGTATATCGGTGCAAATGGCCACGCCAGCTCGCAAGCGGTTGAGGCGCCCAGCACCGCCCACACGTCCGGTCAAGACCGCGCCCCGGGCTCGTACCCAGCAACGGGCTGGAAACCGGCAGTCACAGAAGGCATTTCCGCCATCGACGCCGGCCGCGCTCGTGCACGAATTGGAGAGCTGCATCACCGAGGCCGACATCGTCCAGGTCCTGTACCGCGGCCTGCAACCGCTGTTCGGCTACGACGTCGTCGTCCTCCACAGCTTGGAGAGGGAGGGCTGGTATCACTCGCTCGCGGTTGACAGCGGAGTTCTCCAGGATGTACGCCGCCGCCCGCTCGCGACTTCGATGTTCGCTCAAATGTATGTGCGGCCTCAAATAACCCAGGTTCCGATCCAGGAGCCGACACTGGAGGAGGAGGCGAAGGGGCCGGGGGCAGGTAGGACGCCCAGGCTCGTGATCTGGGTTCCTGTCGAGCACCAAGGCAAGGTGATCGGTAGCGTGATCTTCCAGTCCTACAGAAGACGACGCGTACCGGCGACCGAGATCGCATTCCTGAATGAGGTACATCGGCGGCTAGGCGTCATGATCGCCAACGCTTCGCTGAACGAGCTGACCCGCAACCAGGCCACGCGGCTGGCGGCGTTGAACAATATCGCCCGGGCGATGGCGTCCACTCTTGATGAGGCGAGCGTCTTGACAGCTTTGCGCGCCACGCTCAGCGAGCTGCTGCCTGTCGACTCGCTGGATATGGTCTCTCTTGCGCACGACCGGCCTGACAAGGCGCGGCTGCTCCACCTCGAGGCGGATTCCGCTCCGACAGCCACGTGGATCTCATTGAGGAGCGCCGAATCCACGCAAGCGCGGACGGTGTTGCGTGACGCCAAGCCCCTGTTGATCCACGAGCCGACCTCGTCTCTGTGGGTCCCGATCAAGGAGGGTGGAGCTGCGCGCGGGGCGTTGGGTATCAGGTGCTCGCGCCCCTACGCATACGAGGCTTCGACAGCTGCGTTCCTGGAGCTGGTGGCGGACGAGGTGACGTTGGCGTTGCGTAATGCACGCAGCTATGAAGCCATCGAAGACCAGAGACGCCAGCTAGAGGTCCTCAACTCGATTGGAAGGCGACTCGCCTCGAGCCTGGATCGTTGGTCGATTATGAGAACGCTGCGAGAGGAGCTCGCGGCGTTCCTCGATTTCGACGGCTTCATCCTGGCGGCCATCACTCAGTCGCCTGACGGCCCGATCGCCGAGGGCTACCAGTACGTGGCCGGCATCGAAGAGGTGGTGCCGCCTGTCGCCCTTGCTGTCACTGGTCCATCGCGTGAGGCCTACGAGACGGGCAAGCCTGTTCTCGTGCGCCACTCGCCATGGGCCCGCAGCTTTGAGCGCAAGGGACTCGAGCGCGAACGCTGGAACGTCGGCCGGGGCGCGGCGGTGTTCGTTTCGGGCGCCCCGGGCAAGCATCGCGACGTGTCCCGCTCATTCGTGTGGGTGCCGGTCCTCAGCGGCGACACCATCAGTGCGATGCTCTCGTTGCAGTCGTACCACGACGGCGCGTTTGACGACTGGCACGTGAGGCTGCTGCAGGATGTCGCCGCGCACGTCAGCCTGGCGCTCGCCAACGCCGACCACTTCGCGCAGGCGCAATCAGAGCGCGCGCGCCTGGAGGCATTGCATCTTCTCGAGATGGGTGTGGCCGGCGCCTCCGACGAAAGCCAGATCGCGGATGCCGTATTCACCGCTGTCAGCGACTACACCGATGCCTCTCACATGGTCCTGGCGTATCTGGACGCTGCGGGCAACGTCATCGGTTTCACCGGGGACCGCGGTCTGCCTGCCGTTCCGTTCGGACCGACCCCGCTCGAGGATGCGCCGGCGTTCCGCCACTTGATCGAGGAGGGCGGGCCCGGCGTCGAATCGCTGCCCGCGGAAGACGTCGAAGAGGTGGTCCCACTCAATGGCTCTGGCGTGAGCGCCAACGGCCATGTCGTGTGGGTGCCTGTGACACAAGGCGAACGAGTTGTCGCGGCGATCTCGGCGCAGCGCGACGATGGCGGCCGTTTCCCGGCCGCACATCTGAAGCTCCTGGAGGCGGCGGCACCGGTGGTCGGGATTGCCCTCCGAACCATGCGCCTGCACCACGCAAACGAGCTCGCGCTCGCGCAATCGGTGCGCATCCAGGAGCTCGCTGCGCTGGCCGGGCACGAGCTCATGAGCGTGGTCGCGAACATCGCCGACCAGGCGCTCACGATGCTCGAGTGCGCCGGGGTCGTCTGCTGGGCGTTCGACACCGAAGGTCGCATCAGCGCGACTCGTGGCAGCGGCGACCCGGCCGCCGAAGGTGTGCTTGCGTGGGCCGGCCTGAACTCCGAGGACACCTGGCGCGAGGCCCCCGCCGGAATGTTGACAGGGGTCGCGCGCGAGCAGGCCTGGAGCTTGATCCCCCTCTGGTACGGCGACCGCCTTGTGGGCGCCATCGGGTCGGTTCACGCCTCAGCGCACCTGGCTGAGCCGGGCTCAGCGGCGCTTGACTTCGCGCGGCACGCCGCAGTCGCCATCGAGAACTCGCGCCTGGTGGCCGAGACCAGAGGACGGATCCGGACGTTGGAGGCGGTCGCGGCATTCACCGAGCTCACGCCAACCGAGCCTGCGCGGGCGCGCGCCGAGATGGCGCGGCTGGTTGGACGCGCGCTGGCGAGCTCGCAGGGCGAGCTCTGGTTGCTGGAGGACGGCCACCTGGTGCGGCGCGCAATGGAATCGGAATCTGAGCCGCGCGTGCCGATCGCTGACAGCGTCGGGCTTCTCAAAGCGCTGCTCTCACCGACCGGCGGACGGCGCATGCGAGCGCTCCTGGACCTGCTCGGGGCGTCCCCTGACGCATTCGCCATCCCGATCCAGGTCGAAGGCCGCCTTGCGGGGCTGCTGGTGGCCAGGATGACGGGCGGCGCCTCTGAAACCCGACGACTCGCCGCAGTGCTTGCCGGCCAGGCCTCGGTCCTTATCGGGCAGCTCGAGCTGGTGGACGCGCTCGACCGCGAACGAAGAATGATGAACGCGATCCTTCGCCACTCGCCGGTCGGTGTGATGCTCGAGGACGCGGCCGGAAACGTCGTCTACGCGAACCCTGAGGTTGAGTCGATTTACAACCTTCAGGCATCAGAGATGCCAGGGCGCAAACCTGAAGAGATCTATGCGGCCGCCGGCGCCGTGCCGAGGGAGGACGGCGACTCCGATGGCACGCTTGAGCTCCACCTCCGCGATCCCGACCGCATCGTTCATGTGCGTCGTGTTGTGATCCCTGGCCTCGAAGGCGAGCCCGCTGGGGTTCTGACGCTGCACGAGGACGTGACCGCTCAGCGCCTCGCGCTCGAAGCCAAAGACCTGATGCTGCGCGCGATCGGCCACGAGGTGCGCAGCCCGGCCGCTGCGATGAAGAACACCCTAGCCGGCATCATGCAGTGGGACTCCACAATCGATGCGGGCGGGCGGCGTCAGCTGCTGCAGGAGGCTTACGAATCGTCGGATCGCCTGCTCAGCCTCGTCGAGAGCCAGCTGATCATTGCGAAACTGGAGACTCGCCACTTCGAGCCAAATCCCGAGCGCGTCGATCTCGGCCCTGCGCTCGAAGGCGTGATGGCTGTGCTGCTTCACCGTTACGCGGAGCGCGCTTCGGCGGTCGAGGTGAGCTTGCCCGACGGCCTGCCTCCGGCCGACTGCGAACCGACTCACCTCGCGCAGGTGCTCACCAACCTGATCGGGAACGCGCTCGAGTACACCGACAAATCGGTGCTGGTGCAGGCGCGAAACGCACCACGTGGCTGGCTCGAGATCACCGTGGTGGACCACGGCGCGGGCCTTCCGACCACGAGCCTCGATCGGCTGTTCGAGAAGACGGGACCGGCCGGGCGCAACCGCTCGCAGGGCGGGCTCGGGCTCGGGCTATACCTCTGCCGCCTGGTCGTGGAACGCTCTTTCGGCGGCAGGATCTGGGTCGCTTCGAGCGACAGGAGCGGCACAACTTTCAAGTTCCTTGTCCCTGCCATCGACGGCACCGTCAAAACCCCAACGCGAGATTCCATAGGTACCAGCCGTTAGACACCTCACGTGATCAGCCTTAGCTTGAACACCGCCCGGCGGCTGTGGCCGTAGCCCCCGCGAGCCGGCGTTCTTCATTAGCGCCGGCATGGGTCAGGGTGGGGGGTGGGATGGAATCGATCCCGGATCATCAGCGCCACGGCCCTGCGGATGTCGACTTTCCACCGCCCGGCGGGCCGTGGAAACCGCTGGCTTTGAATGGCCGGCTGGTCGGCTGGGCCGAGGAATCTGGATTGGCACTGGCGAGGCGAAGCGCGGAGCTTGGGTCCCAGCTCGCCGAAGAGCACCGCGCCCACCTGCTCGGGCGTCTCGGACACAAGCTGCGCTCGGCGTCGCTGGCGCTGCAGGAGTCGGCGCGCCAAGCCGCATTTGGGCGACCGGAGCTGATGGAGACGGTCTTCGAGCAGGCTCAGGAGGTGGCTCGGCGCGCCGCCGCAGTGGAGGCTGCTGCGGTTCAGCCGAAAGAGGGGGCGCGGGGGGTCGTGCTCGGTGCAGTGCTGAACCTCGCCATGTCAGGCGCCGACATACGGCTGCCTCCCGAGGCTTCGGTCCTTGGCTCGGAGCCGGCGCTGGTCGAGGCGTTTACGCGAGCCCAGGATTGGATGGGCGGCCAGAGCCTGACGGTCGAGGCGGAGCTCACGGGCTCGTGGTGGAAGGTCAGCGTGGTGGCCACTGGCGCGAGGCAGCCGCTGGCCGTGCCTGAGATGGGTGAGCCGCTGATCAGGCTGATAGTCGACTCATATCTCGACGGCTGGTTCGACGCGAGCCGGCCGCACCGCGCCGACATCTACCTGCCCGCCCACCAGTCGCGCTGATGGCCTGATGGCAGAGGTCACGCGAGTGGTGGCGCCCAACCCCGGCCCGTATACCGGTCCCGGCACCAACACCTGGATCCTCGGCGCAGGGCCCGTGGTCGTCGTCATCGACCCCGGACCGGACGATGACAGGCACCTGGCGGCGATCGAAAGGAAATTGGCGGGCGCGACCGTCGGCGTCGTGCTCGTGACGCATTCCCATCCGGACCACCTGCCGCTCGCCGAGCGCTTGGCCGCTGCTCACGGTGCATCCGTCCGCCGCTATCCCGAGCTGGGTGACGGGGATGTGGTGAGGGTGGGGACGGTCAACGTGACGGCGCTTTACACACCGGGTCATAGCGCCGACCACCTGGGCTTCTGGCTGGCCGAGGATGGAGTCGTGTTCACGGGCGACCTCGTGCTTGGGAAAGGCAGCTCAATGGTGACCTACCCCGAGGGCGACGTGGCCGCCTACTTACGTTCGCTTGACAGGCTGCTCGCGCTCGAGCCCAGGATGCTCTTCCCCGGTCATTGGGACCCGGTGACCGACGCGCTGGGGAAGCTCCGGGAATACCGAGCCCATCGACTGGAGCGCGAGGCGCAGGTGCTGGCTGAGGTGAAGCTGCGTCGCGGTACTGCGATGGAGCTCACCCGACGCGTGTACGGGCCAGCGGTGGGGGAGGAGCTCTTGGTCGCCGCGGAGATGACGATGCGCGCGCACTTGGAGAAGCTTGTTGACGACGGCGAGATTCGAATCCGCACGGGAAGCGGCACGGAGGTCTTCGAGGCGAAAGCCGGAGGCAAAGTTCAATAAGGCGCGGTCCTCCCCGCTCCCTGCGGGGTCCCTGCGCTCGTGGTGCGTAGGGGAGGTACGGGCGGAGCCAGCCGGAGGGGGACGTCCAGACATCCGACATCCATTCGGCGCAGCGCCGATTCACGTAGCCTCACCCGTGTGATCGATCTCCGACCCGCGATTCTTTCGCTGTCCGCTTCCGACCTCGAGGCATGGCTCGTGGCGAACCACGCGCCTGCCTACCGGCGCCGACAGATTTGGGGATGGCTCGCCCGCGGAGCGGCATCGTTCGAGGCGATGAACGACATCCCAAAGGCCTTGCGCTCCGACCTCGCCCGCGATTTTCGGAGCACCTCGTTGACCACCGTCGTCAACACCGAGGCCGATCACGCCCTCACCTCCAAAACTCTTTATGAGCTGGATGGCGGCCACTCGGTCGAGGCGGTCGTCATGCGTTACGCGGACCGATCGACGTTATGCATCTCGTCGCAGGCGGGTTGCCCCATCGGCTGCCCCTTCTGCGCGACCGGCAAGTTTCCATTCGGCCGAAACCTGAAGGCTCATGAGATCGTCGAGCAGGCGACGGATGCGGTCAGGCTGCTCGCGACAGAGGGCAGGCGCTTGTCCCACGTGGTCTTCATGGGCATGGGTGAGCCGATGGCCAACTATCAATCCGTCATGGAGTCGGTGCGGCGGATCACCGACCCGGATCTGTTGGGCATCAGCCCGCGGCGTATCGTGGTTTCCACCAGCGGTTTGATACCCCGCATCGAACAGCTGGCTGCTGAAAAGCTGCCTGTCACGCTTGCGATTTCCTTGCACGCCGCACGCAATGAGCTGCGCGATGTGCTCGTCCCGATCAATCGCAAATATCCTGTGGATCTTCTGATCAAGGCGGCGCAGGGCTACGCGGATGCGACCGGCCGGCGGGTGAGCTACGAATGGGTCCTGCTGGCTGGAGTCAACGACACTGAGCGCGACGCCAAGGAGCTGGGCAGGTTGCTGCGCCGCCGGCTCGCGCACGTGAATCTGATCCCGTTCAATCCAGTCGAAGGCACTCCCTACCGAGCCCCGGACCGCGCCTCGATCAGACGTTTCAAAGAGTGGGTCGAAGGCCAGGGCCTGAACGTGACTGTGCGCGACACCCGCGGACGCGAAGCGGACGCCGCGTGTGGCCAGCTGCACGAGCGCGTCATGCGCGAGCGATCGGCCGCGCCAAAGGTGGCGGCTCGCGTACCGTCGGTGATCGGGTCATAGGCGGCACGCTCTACGCCGGCACGTCCGGCTTCAGCTATGCGAGCTGGAAAGGCGTCTTCTATCCGGCGAATCTTCCCGGTCGCCGGATGCTCGAGTTTTACTCACAGAGGTTGAATGGCGTGGAGCTGAACGGCAGCTTCTACCGCACTCCGCCCGAGTCGACGCTGGCGGCGTGGGCGGGCGGGACAAATCAGCAGTTCCGCTTTTGCATGAAGGCCCACCGAGGTCTCACCTACTCGGCCGACGCGTTTGATCGCGTCGGGCTCGCAGCCATCATTGGAGAGCGACTTGCGCCGCTCGGCGACCGGCTTGGGCCGGTGCTGTTGCAGTTTCCGCCGGCGCGACAGCGCAACATTGGTCTGCTCGATGGTCTGCTGTCCGCGCTGGGCCGTCCGGTCGCGGCGGAGTTCCGCCACGAGTCGTGGTTTGACGACGAAACCTATCGAACGCTCAGGGCCCATGGCGCCGCTCTAGTCGTGACCGATGAGGAGAAGTGGCCGCGCGCGCCTTTTGCGACGCTCGGGCCGATCGCGTATTTCCGTCTGCGACGTGGTTACGACTCCGACACGCTGAAACCGTGGCTCGCCGATGTCAGGGCAGCCATCGCCTCACACGAGCAGGTTCACGTCTACTTCAAGCACGACCCTGAGGCGCCGGCGCTGGCTGAGCAGCTGCTGCAATCAGCCGGGTAGGTCGTCAGGCGGCTCGGGCATTTTTGGTGGTGTCTTCGTTCGCGGCCGGCGCGGAGCGTGAGGGCGAACCGGGTTCCCGGGAGCGCCGGATTCAGCAGACGGCCCAGGTGGTAAAGCGGGCTCAACCTCTGAGGTGGTCGCAGGAGCGGGCTCGGGCTCGGGAGCGGGAGCGGTCTCGAGCTCGGGAGCGGGAGCGGTCTCGAGCTCGTGTGAGGGCTTCGCCGCGGGAGCGAATGCCGGCTCGAGTACCAGCTCATGATGCACAGCGCTGGTCTGCCGCCTCACGAGAATTGGGATCGCGACCACCGCGATCACGAACATCAGCATCGAGGCGAGCTGAGCCTGGCGAAGGCCCGCGAACACAGCCGGGTCGGTGCGCATATAGCTGAGGAAGAAGCGGCCAAGCCCGTACAACCCGAGGTAGGTCAGGCCAAGCGCACCATCTGGCAGCCGGGCTTTGAGGCGCTGGTGAAAAGGCAGCAGCGCTCCGAGCAGCACCAGTGTGAGGATCATCTCGTACGCCACCTCGGGGTGGACCACCAGGCCAGGCTGACCAAGGGTGTTGGGGTTAACGTACTCCACGCCCCAAGGGAGGTTGGTCGGCGTGCCGTGATGCTCGCCGTTGATCACGTCTCCGACGCGGCCGATCGCCAGGCCGATCATGGTCGCCGCCCCGGCTGCGTCGATGACCTTCCAGTAAGAGATCGCGGCGCGCCGCGCCCAGATGTAAGCGCCGAGCATCGCGCCGAACAAGCCGCCCCACTGGCTGATGCCTCCCTCGGTTAGCAAGAAGATCCTGCCCAGCTGGCCCTGGAACAGCTTGTAGTTCTCCCACACGTACAGAAGGCGTGCTCCGATCAGCCCGACCACCACCATCCAGGCCACCCCGTCTGCGCCATTGCTCACGTTGACACCGTCCTTGCTCAGGAGCCACAGCCCCAGGCGCGCGGCGGCAAGGATGCCCAGGACGGCGAAGACTCCGTGCCACGTGATGAGGAACGGACCGATCCTGAAAAGATTCGGATCGAGGTCGATGACTATCGATAGCGGAATCAAACCGAGACTCCAGCCACTTTGGCGAGGCGCGAGAGGGCGACTTCCTTGGGCAGCAGGGCGAGCGTGTAGTCGATCGGGGGCGAGATCTTCTTTCCCGTCAACGCTTGGCGGATCGGCATGAACGTCTTGTTTGGTCCAAGCCCCGATTTCTCAACCACGGTCATGAGCGCATCGTGGACGGCAGGCGGCTCCCACGCAACATCTTTGAGAGCCTCCATGGCAGCACGAACCCGGCCGGCGGCGTCCTGATCGAGAGACGGCGGCGGCGGATCGGTCCAGAGGTAATCGAGCAGATCGACCGCGTCCGCGAGCTTGGTGATCCGCGTCTTCAGCGCGGGGGCAGCGCGCCTGATCGTCGCCTCGTCGAGCTGCGGAAGGAACGGCTTCAGTCTGCGTGCGAGCTCGTCGTCGCTGAGGGCGCGGATGTATTCGCCGTTGATCCAGTTGAGCTTGTCCCAATCGAATCGGGCGCCGCCGTGCTGCACGCGATCGAACGAAAAGATCCTCACCAGCTCATCGAATGAGAAGATCTCCTGAGACGTGCCCGGGTTCCACCCGAGGAGGACCAGGTAGTTGAGCAACGCTTCAGGCAAATAGCCCTTCTCGCTATAGAGCATCAGGTTGAGCTCGGGGTGCTTGCGCTTTGACATCTTGCTGCCATCGTGGGCAAGGATCAGAGGCATGTGTGCGTACGCCTGTGGACGCTCATAGCCAAGTGCGTCGATCACCATCAGCTGGTAGGGCGTGTTGGAAAGGTGCTCTTCGCCACGAATCACGTGCGTGATCTTCATCGTGGCGTCGTCGACAGGGCTTGCGTAGTTGTAGGTCGGATAGGTGTCCGACTTGATGATGATGAAATCGCCGATGAGCCCCGAGTCGAAGCTCATCTCGCCGCGGATCATGTCGGTGAACTTCACCTCGCCGCCTGGGACGTTGAAGCGAATGGTGAACTCGCTGCGGCCCTGCGGCGGATTTGTCAAGCAGCGCCGCGAGTACTTGTAAGGGCGCTTTTCCGCCTGCGCCTGTTTGCGTTCGGCGTCCAGCTCCTCCGCCGTACAGTAGCACCTGTAAGCCTTGCCATCCGCGATCAGGCGAGCGGCATGTTGCTTGTAGACATCCAGTCGCTCTGATTGCCGGTAAGGGCCGACGGGGCCGCCCTTGTCGGGGCCCTCGTCCCAGTCGAGGCCCAGCCAATGCAGCCCCTCGTAGATGATCTGCTCGTACTCTGGACGGTTTCGTCCCACGTCGGTGTCGTCGATGCGCAGGACGAACGTCCCGCCGTTGGCGCGGGCGAAAATCAGGTTGTACAGGGCGGTGCTGGCGGTGCCCAGGTGGGCGAACCCAGTGGGGCTGGGCGCGATGCGCACCCGGACCGGAGACTTCTCAGACACCGCCATATGCTACGGACAATGGGAATGCTTGCCCTTGTCGGGGGCGATGAGTTCAACCCCGGCAACGAGGAGCAGGACCGCATGCTCGCGGCCGCCGCAAAGCCTGGTCCCGCCTTCGTCGTACCGACCGCGGCCGCGCGCCAGAAGCCGGTGCAGTCTGTCGTACACGCCAAGGCCTGGTTTCGCCAATTCGGCGTCGAGCTCGAAGAGCTGCCGGTGCTGACGCGTGCTGACGCGAAGTCCGGCGCCCTGGCCGAGCGCGCCCGCACCGGCGGACTCTTCTACCTGGTCGGCGGCGATCCAGGGTGGGTTGCGGAGGTCCTGCGAGGCTCAGAGGTGTGGGGTGCAATGTTCGAGGCATGGCGCAACGGAGCTGCGCTTGCCGGCTCGTCGGCGGGGGCGATGGCGTTGTGCAGCGACACGCTCATCCGTGCGAAATGGCCAAATCACGTCAATCGCCGCCCCGCCCCCGGCCTCGGCCTGGTGGCGAAGACGGCGGTGTTGCCGCATTTCGACACCTTCGGACACAAGTGGATCGAATCCGCACAAGCAGCTGCCCCGGACCTGTGCCTTCTCGGCGTCGATGAACGGAGCGCAGTGGTTTGGGACGGCTCCGAGTGGCTGGCCGCGGGCCCGGGCGCAGTCACCGTGGTCAACGGAACAAAGGTCGCGCGGTTCACGTCCGGACAGCGAGTGACTGGGGTGCGCCCGCCCGCACGTATGCTTCCAAAAGAGTGATCTCCCGGTGATGAATCGCCCGCCGAAGAGGCTGCATGCCGAGGTGATTCAGCTGGGCTCGCTGAGGGTGCATCACCTGCACGGCGGTCGTGGTACAGCGGTCCTCTTCATTCACGGGCTCGGCTCCTCCGGCTATATGGAATGGCGTTTCAACCTCGAGCACGCTGCGACACGCCATCGTGTGTATGCCCCCGACCTCCCAGGCTTTGGGAGGACCGAAAAGCCCCGCGCTCGTTATGGCGTCGCTTACTTCACCCGGTTCATCGAGCGCTACATGGACGATCGGGGCTTGCGATCGGCCGCTGTCGTCGGCGCCTCGCTCGGCGGCCGTATCGCCCTGGAGCTGGCGCTCGAGCACCCCAAAAGGGTTCGCAAACTGGTGCTCGTGAACGCGTTGGGCCTGGGACGACCGAACGTTCAACTCTCATATGGATTGCTGACCCTGCCTCGGCTGGGCGAGGCGTTCATGAAGGTGGCCGGCGATGCGGTTCGACTGGCGCCTCGGCGGGTCATTCGTCGCATCGCCGCCCGATACGTCGGGGCCAAGGGCGACCTGGACCGGACGATGGACGACGACTACTTCGCGAACCTACGCGAGCTCTACGCTGCAGAGGGCTACCCGGATGCCTATCTGGCCACCATCCGCTCGCTGGTAACGCCCAAGGCCTTGCTGGACGCCGACCACGACCTGTCGAAGAGGCTTGCGGAGATCAAAATGCCGGTACAGCTGATCTGGGGCGACAACGACCCGCTCTTTCCTTTGGCTCATGCGGCCAATGCGCACAGGTTGATCCCGCGCTCGCGGCTGGCTGTTTTGGAGGGCGCCGGCCACACTCCTCAGGCAGAGCGTCCTGAGGAGTTCAACCGGGTGCTAGAAAATTTCCTCGCTTCCTGACGACGGAGGCCTGAGCCGGCCTCCGGCACAGCACAAGTCGTATACGGGGCCCGAATACCGGGCGCTCGTCGACGCCCCGCTTGACCCTCTCGTCCATCCGGACCCGCAACACCCGCCACGCACGTACCGGATGGTTCGCCGTTTCGTGCGCTGGCTGGTGCCAAAGATCTTCCGGGTCACCGTCACCGGGCTAGAGAACATCCCGCCGCCGCCCTACATAATCGCCGCCAACCATCAGGCCTGGTTTGACTCGGCGTTCATCATCCCGTTCTTTCCGGAAGCGCCCCTGATCTACACGATGGCTAAGCGCGAGACCGTCTTCAACCGCGCCTGGAAGCGCCGCCTGCTGCCGCTGATCGGAGTCTTTCCGATCTCACCACACCAGGGCCAGCTCGACGAGGCTGGGCTGCGAACTGTCTATCAGATCCTCGCGCGAGGTGGCGTCGTGCTGATGTTTCCTGAAGGTCGTTACTCACGCGGTCGCGCCCTTCGTCCCCTCAAGGTTGGCATAGGGCATTTCGCTCTCCAGTCCGGTGTGTCCATATGTCCTGTAGCCGTTCGCGGGACCGATGTCCTGAGGCCGTTCAGCCGCGTCGACGTTTCGATCGGCCCCCCGATCCACCCGGACCCGCCCGCCTGGTGGTCGTTGAGCCAGAGAGTCGGGCAGGTGGTCGAGAGGGTCCAGCGTGCTATCACGAAGGGTCTGCAGCGAAGGCGCGGCTGAAGGCCGGAGACGCAAACGCTAGTATCCGGGAGCTTTGCATCTGGTCATCGGCGCGGGCGAGTTTCTCGGCGACCACGTCACGCACGCTCTGGCCGCCGATGTGCCGGTCATAGCTCTGAATGCAGATGCCGATGACGAGACGCTGAACGACACGCTTACTGGCATCGACGTCATGCATATATGTGCCGAGACTTGGCCTCCAGCGCACAAGCTTCGCTACCGAAAGGCCGTCCCGCCTCTGTTCAAGCGCCTGATCGAAGCAGCGCGTCGTACCCGCGTGCGGCGGATCGTCTATGTGTCGACCGCCGACGTGTTCGGACCTGACCACTCGGCCCGCGTCACCGAGAGGACCAGGGTGCACCCGGTCCATGCCTTCGAACGGCTGAAGCTGTTCGAGGAGCAATGGTTCCTCAAAGCCGCGCAGGATCTCGAGGTCGTGACCCTCCGACCCGCGCGCGTGTTCGGCGCGGGCGAGAACTGGATCCTGCCACGCCTGCTCGGTGCGCTCGTCAAGGGCCGGTTGTGGCTGCCCGGCGGTGGGCGCAGCCTGCAGACCTTTGTGTCAGCGGGCGACGTTGGTCGCGCCTGCCTCGCCGCGGCTGACCGCGGCCGGCCCGGGCATAGCTACCTCGTCGCAGGCTTCGATGCCACCTGGCGAGAGCTCGCCGGTCTGGCGGCGAGGTCGGTTGGAATCGAGCCGGACATCTCCTCGATGCCTTACGACCTCGCCTACCTGAAAGCGCTGGCGACCGAGGCCGTGACCGCGCGAGGGGCGGTGGTGTGGCCGGGCATCTATGCCGTGGATGTGCTCGCCAAGCCCCATTGCTACGACGACTCCCACTCTCGCCGGGAGCTCACGTGGTCACCGTCGGTGGGCAGCTTCGAGCAGGAGATGCCCCGCATGGCCACTTACATCGCCGGTATGGCCGACCGGCCAAAGGCGCGGGGGAAGCAGGCCTCCCCCGCGGAACCCCCACCCCCCTAGCGACGATGTGAGGCGCCAAGGCGCGGGGGAGTCAGGCCTCCCCCGCGGGACCCCCACCGCTCCTAACGACGATGGGAGGCGCCAAGGCGCGGGGGAGTCAGGCCTCCC
>Ga0208849_1000217_pt1 | contig 55955 bp, 54 predicted proteins | sample NGESurdeep072012_10_FD_184470 | JGI IMG/M metagenome (GOLD analysis project Ga0208849, IMG submission 184470) | Arctic peat soil microbial communities from Barrow, Alaska - NGEE Surface sample 53-3 deep-072012 (SPAdes) | ecosystem: Environmental > Terrestrial > Soil > Wetlands > Peat ... | reverse complement strand
CCCGGCTCATCGGCGGAGGATTGCTTCCACAGCACAAAGTCGGCCGGGTTTTTCTTGTGGGCGTCGACCGCCACCCGCGCCCCGGCCAATTGCTCGTCGAGCCTGCGGCCCGACAACGCGCCATAGTCGGGCATCGAGGCGGTGTCGAACAGAACTTCACCGCCCGCTTCATAAGCGTGGCTGCGCGCGATCAGTTGCCGGATCAGCGTCACCATGTCGGCCCTGCCATCGGCGCGCGGCAGCACGAAATCGGTGGCGCGGGGTTCGAAGGTCGGCCGCAATGCGCCGAGTGCCGCCACGTCGGCATGAAACTGCGCCGCGGTCGCCTCGGTGACCTTGCGGATCGCCCGGTTCAGCGGCAGGCCGGGAAAATCCCGCGCGGCGCGCGCGTTGATCTTGTCGTCGACGTCGGTGATGTTGCGAACATAGGTGACGTGCTCCGCGCCGTAGAGCTGCCGCAACAGCCGGAACAGCACGTCAAATACGATGATGGGCCGCGCGTTGCCGATATGGGCGAAATCATAGACTGTCGGCCCGCAGACATACATCCGCACATTGTCGGGATCGAGCGGCACAAAGCTGCGCTTTTCCCGGGTCAAGGTATCGTAGAGGCGCAGTTCCATGGATATCCCGTCCCTTGCGGCCGGGCGTCCAGTGATCTCATCAGAGAAAAGACGGCCTCAGCCAGCGAATCGCTAGCCCATAATCTCGCGGCAAATACCGCAAATGGCGAGGAAACCGTTCACGCGCCTACCATGGTCCAGCCGGGGGGACGGCGTCAAGAGCCGCAAAAAAGCCGATTTCGGCCTCCAAACGCCCCCGACCACCATGGTTAACCATTATTAACCGCTTTGGTCTAGCGAGTGAGGGGCGTCCTCTCATTCAGCGGTGCAGCATGCGATTCCTCCCTTCGTTTTTGGCCTGTGTGTTTCTGCTTGCTGCGTCGGCGGCATCGGCCGACAGCCGCGTCTTCATCGTCGAAAACCAGGCCGATGGTTACGGGATCGATCAGTGTCTGGCGCGGGGCGATAAATGTGGCGCCCATGCCGCGCGGTCCTATTGCCAGTCGCGCGATTTCGCCCAGGCCACGTCCTATCGGCGCGTCGATCCCGATGAAATAACGGGGTCGGTTCCCAGGGCGATTCGCGGAAACTGCAATCACGCCGGTTGCAACGAATACGTCGCCATTACCTGTCAACGCTAACGCAGCCGTGAACACAGAAATCAGGGATGCCTGCCGCCACATCGGCGCCGTGGAAACGACGTGACGCTGCCCCGAGAAGCGGCTATGTGGGAGCCGCGTTGGCCGCGCCATGGCGGTTTCTCGGCCAGCGCGAAATCGCTCAATTGGCCGGATATGCTCGAAACATTTGTCGCCCTCACCCGATCGATCCTGGCCTGCGCCGCGCTGCTCGGCGCCGTCATGTTCAGCGCCGATGCGCGCGCACAGAACGATCCAGATTCGCCCCCGCCGCAAGGCGCGCCGGTCAATCCGATGTGCGTGCGGCTGGAAACGCAATTGGCGACCATCGACCGCGGCAGCAACAGCGGCGATCCCGTCCGAGACGACCAGATCCGCCGCTACCAGGATGCCGCCTCCAAGCAACAGGCCGAACTCGATCGCGTCACGGCGCAGGCGAAACGCATGGGCTGCGACAGTTCCGGGTTTTTCTCGCTGTTCAATGGCCGGTCGGCGCAATGCGGTCCGGTCAACAACCAGATTCAGCAGATGCGGGCGAATCTCGATCAGATCACGTCCAACCTCGAGCGGCTGCGCAGCGGCGGCCTCGGCGGCTCCGAGCGCGAAAGCCAGCGCCGCTCGGTTCTGGCGGCGCTCGCCCAGAATAATTGCGGACCGCAATATTCCAACGCCATGTCGGGCCCGGGCAATTTTCTACAGAATCTGTTCGGGGGAAACAGCAACAGCAATCCGGGCGCGCCGCAAAGCGCCGACCTCGGGCCGCAATCCGGCACCTATCGCACCGTCTGCGTGCGCTCTTGCGACGGTTTCTATTTTCCGATCTCGTTCGCGACCGTGCCGGCGCGTTTCCCCGATGACGAGAAGAGCTGCAAGGCGCTCTGTCCGGCGGCGGACGCCACGCTCTACAGCTATCGCAACCCCGGCGAAGACATGAGTTCGGCGGTGTCGATCAATGGTCAACCCTATGCGTCCTCGCCCAATGCATTTCGCTACCGCCAGGAGTTCAATCCGTCCTGTTCGTGCAAGGCTGCCGGACAGACCTGGTCCGACGCCCTGAAAAACATCGATGACAAGGCTGCCGCCGAACAGCAGGGCGACATCATCGTGACCGAAGAAGGTGCGAAAAAGATGTCGCGGCCGCCGGCGAAGGCGGTTTCCGCCAGGAAGGGAACTCCGCCGGCTACCGTAGCAGCGCCGGCGCCCCCGGCGAACCCGGCAGATTCAACCGCGGCGGCGCCGGACAACAAAACGATCCGGACCGTCGGGCCAACCTTCATCCCCGCGCGCTGATCTAAAGCGTTTTCCAGTTCGGTCGAATCATTGTTGCTTGTCCCGAGGCCTCATGGTTCGAGACGCGCGAAGGCGCGCTCCTCACCATGAGGGGCTGAGACCTCATCTGAGGAGCATCGCGAAGCGATGCGTCTCGAAGGATGAAGCCATTGAGGCGGAAATTGCGCTAGCTAGCCGTCAAACGCATCGACCGATCCGCGGCTCGCAGGCGCGACCAGCGCATGATCCGGCTCGGGCAACGCCGTGGCCATGTCGCGGAACCGGTTGGTGATGGGATAGCGGCGGTCGCGCCCGAAATTCTTTTGCGTGACCTTGACGCCGGGAGCCGCCTGGCGCCGCTTGTATTCGGCGATGTTGAGCAGACGATCGATCCGCGCCACCATTTCGCGATCGAACCCCGCCGCGACGATCGAGGCGAGCGGCTGTTCGCGCTCGACCAGGCGCTCCAGAATCGCGTCGAGCATGTCGTAGGGCGGCAGCGAATCCTGATCGGTCTGGTTTTCCCGCAGTTCGGCGGTGGGCGGCCGGGTGATGATGTTCACCGGAATGACTTCGCCGGAGGGACCGAGCGCCCCGTCCGGCTTCCATGCATTGCGCAGGCTCGAGAGCCGGAACACCTCGGTCTTGTAGATGTCCTTGATCGGATTGAAGCCGCCGTTCATGTCGCCATAGAGCGTGGCATAGCCGACCGACATTTCCGACTTGTTGCCGGTGGTGACCACCATGGCGCCGGTCTTGTTGGAGATCGCCATCAGCAGGGTGCCGCGGGTGCGGGCCTGCAGATTCTCTTCGGTGATGTCGCGCGGCAGTCCCGCGAAAGTATCGGCCAGGATCTCCTCAAAGCCATTCACGGCCTTTGCGATCGGCAGCACCTCGTAGCGAATGCCGAGTGCGCTGGCGAGCCTGGCGGCATCGTCAAGCGAGACCTGGGCGGTAAATCTGAACGGCAGCATGATGCCGCGGACCTGCTCCGCACCCAGTGCGTCGACCGCGATCGCCGCGCATAATGCGGAGTCGATACCGCCGGAGATGCCGAGCAGCACGCCGGGAAATCCGTTCTTGCGGACGTAGTCGCGCAACCCGAGCACGCAGGCGGCGTAGTCGCCCCGGTCGCCATCGACCACCGGCGCCACCGGCCCGGCGCAGCGCCAGCCATTTTGGTCTTTGCGCCAGCGCAACGTCGTGATGTTTTCCACAAAAGCCGGCAGCTGTGCCGCCACCGACAGGTCGGGATTCAGCGCAAAGGAGGCGCCATCGAATACGAGTTCGTCCTGGCCGCCGACTTCATTGAGATAGATCAGCGGCAGCCCACTTTCGGTCACGCGGGCCACCGCGATCGACAACCGCAAATCATTCTTGTCACGCGCGTAAGGCGAGCCGTTCGGCACGATCAGGATTTCCGCGCCGGTTTCCGCCAGGCATTCGACGACGTTTTCGTAGTCCGTCGACTCCTCAAGCCAGATGTCCTCGCAAATGGGAACGCCGACCCGGACGCCGCGGATGGTCACCGGCCCAGCGGCGGGGCCGCGCGCAAACAGGCGTTTTTCATCGAACACGCCGTAGTTCGGCAGATTGGCCTTGAAACGAATCGCGGCGATACGGCCCTCGTCGAGCAGCGCACAGGCATTGTAGAGCTTGCCGTCCTCCACCCACGGCGTCCCGATCAGGACAGCAGGACCGCCATCGGCGGTATCCCGCGCCAACCCCTCGATGGCGGCGCGGCATGCCGCCTGAAACGCCGGCTTCAGGATCAGGTCTTCCGGCGGATAGCCGGCAATGAAAAGTTCGGACAGCACCACCAGATCGGCACCCTCGGCCCGCGCCTGCAGCCGCGCCGCGCGCGCCTTCGCGGCGTTGCCGGCGACGTCACCCACCGTCGGATTGAGCTGGGCAAGCGTGATCGCAAATCGGGCGGCGGGTTCTGTCATGACCGGATGGTGCCTTGCGCAGCGACAAACTGCAATTGCATGCTTCAGACCGCGCCCATGCGCTCGGCGATGGCGAATATCCAGAACAGGCCCGCCATGCCCAGCGCGACGCCGACCGCGGCGGAGCCCATGTCCTTGACCCGCCCGATCTGCTGATCATGGTCGGTGGTGAGGCGGTCGGCGAGCTTTTCGATGGCGGTGTTGAGCAGTTCGACGATCAGCACCAGGACGACGGCCGCGACGAGTTCGATGCGGCGCATGTTGGTCACGCCGATCAACCACGCCAGCGGCAGCGCCAGCACCAGCACCACCAGTTCTTCGCGAACGGCCTGCTCGGAACGAATCGCAAAGGCGAGGCCGTTGCGGGTATTGATCGTGGCCCGCCAGAATCGCAGCAACTCAAAGCCCTGCCGCGACCGGCATCGGCTTGACCCTGCCGCCGCGATCCTGCTTGAGCAGTTCAGCGATCAGGAACGCCATGTCGATCGACTGCTCGGCATTGAGGCGCGGGTCGCAGACGGTGTGGTAGCGATCATTCAGATCCTCATCGGTGATGGCGCGCGCTCCGCCGATGCATTCGGTGACGTCCTGTCCCGTCATCTCCAGATGCACGCCGCCGGCATGGGTGCCCTCCGCCGCGTGGATGGTGAAGAACGACTTCACCTCCGACAGGATCCGGTCGAACGGACGGGTCTTGTAGCCGCTGGTCGAACTGACGGTATTGCCGTGCATCGGATCGCAGGACCAGACCACCACCTTGCCTTCGCGCTGCACCGTGCGGATCAGCTGCGGCAGGTGATCGCCGACCTTGTCGGAGCCGAAGCGATTGATCAGCGTCAGCCGTCCCGGTTCATTGTCCGGATTGAGCACGTCGATCAGCCGCAGCAATTCGTCCGGCTTGAGCGACGGACCGCATTTCAGTCCGATCGGATTCCTGATACCGCGGAAATACTCGACATGGCCGTGGTCGAGCTGCCGGGTGCGATCGCCGATCCAGATCATGTGACCCGAGGTCGCGTACCAGTCGCCGGTCGTCGAATCGACCCGCGTCATGGCCTGTTCGTAGCCGAGCAGGAGCGCCTCGTGGCTGGTGTAGAAATCGGTGGCGCGCAATTCGGGATGGCTTTCGAGATCGAGGCCGCAGGCACGCATGAAATTCAGCGCGTCCGAGATGCGGTCTGCCAGTTCCTTGTAACGCCGCGACTGCTGGGAATCCTTGATGAAGCCAAGCATCCACTGATGCACGCTGCCGAGATTGGCAAAGCCGCCGGTGGCAAACGCGCGCAGCAGATTGAGCGTGGCTGCCGACTGGCGATATGCCATCAACTGACGCTGCGGATCGGGTACGCGCGACTGCGCCGTGAAGGCGATGTCGTTGACGATGTCGCCGCGGTAGCTCGGCAGTTCGACGCCGTCGATCTTCTCCACCGGCGAGGAGCGTGGCTTGGCGAACTGCCCGGCAATGCGGCCGACCTTCACCACCGGCAGCGCGCCGGCATAGGTCAGCACCACCGCCATCTGCAGCAGCACCCGGAAGAAATCCCTGATGTTGTTGGCGCCATGCTCGGCGAAGCTTTCGGCACAGTCACCACCTTGGAGCAGGAAGGCCTCGCCTGCGGCTACGCGCGCAAGCGCCTTTTTCAGGTTGCGGGCCTCACCTGCAAATACCAGCGGCGGAAACGTGGCAAGCTGCGCCTCGACGTCGGCCAGGGCCTTGGCGTTGGGATAATCGGGCACTTGCAGAACCGGCCGGGCGCGCCAGCTGTCGGGTGTCCATCGCTCGGACATGACGTCAACTCCTGAGCAAAAACCGCTACTTATCGCAGGCAGCGAAGGGCCGGTTTATACACAGGCTGATGACGGACCGCCATCGGATTTCTGGCCTCCGCGACAAGCCCTTGCAGCCAAAGCCGAATTCGCATGGGCGAAATGAGATTGTTGGATTGCTTCATCGCTACGCTCCTGGCAATGACCGCCGTAGCCCGGATCGAGCGCAGCGCAATCCGGGAATCGCGACGCGGATGGGGCGGCCCCGGATTTCGCTGCGCTCCATCCGGGCTACAAATTCTCCCTGTCATTGCTGTGCATGCGCGAAGCGCGCCCCGAATGACGAAACTATTCCGCGGCCTGACGCACATGGCGTGCGGTCGGGGTTCGCATGGTCACGAGTTCCTCGGCAGCCGTGGGGTGCAACGCGAAGGTTGCATCGAAATCGGCCTTGGTCGCCTTCATCTTGACCGCGATGCCGAGGACCTGGACGATCTCGGCCGCCGCATCGCCGACGATATGGCAGCCGACGACGCGGTCGGTGGTGCCGTCGACGACCAGTTTCATCAGGATGCGCGTATCGCGGCCCGACATCGTCGACTTGATCGGCCGGAAATCGGTCTTGTAGATATCGACCATGCTGAATTGCGCGCGCGCCTCGGCCTCGGTCAGGCCGACCGTACCGACCTCGGGCTGGGAAAACACCGCGGTCGGAATGTTCGAGTGATCGACCTCGACCGGCCGCTTGCCGAACACGGTATCGGCAAACGCGTGGCCTTCGCGGATCGCGACCGGCGTGAGGTTGATCCGATGGGTGACGTCGCCGATCGCGTAGATATTCGGCACCGACGTCCTTGACCAGCCGTCGACCGCGATACCGCCATTCTTCGGATTGATGGCGACTCCGGCTTTCTCAAGACCCATCTTGGCGACGTTCGGATGCCGTCCGATCGCGAACATCACGAGATCGGACGCGATGCTCGACCCATTCGACAGATGTGTCGTGAATTCCTGGCGATGCCTGTCGATCCTGTTGACGGTACAGCCGGTGAGAATGGTGATGCCCTGCTTTTCCATCTCCGCGCGCACATGGACACGGACGTCCTCGTCGAAGCCGCGCAAGATATTGTCGCCGCGATAGATCACCGTCACATCGGCGCCGAAGCCGGCAAAAATGCCGGCAAACTCCAGCGCGATATAGCCGCCGCCCTGGATCACGACGCGCTTCGGCAATTCCGGCAGATGAAACGCCTGGTCCGAGGAAATCACGTGCTCGATACCGGGAATCGCCGCGCCGTGGTTCGGCGCGCTTCCGGTCGCGATCAGGATGTGTTTCGCCCTGATCGTTTCGCCATTGCCGAGGCGAAGCGTGTGGGCGTCCTCAAGAACGGCGCGGGCCTTGACAATGCGCGCGCCGGACTTTTCGACGTTGGAGGTGTAGATGCCCTCGAGCCGCGCGATCTCCTTGTCCTTGTTGGCGACCAGCGTCGGCCAGTTGAAGGTGACCGAGGGAATCGACCAGCCAAAGCCGGCGGCATCCTCGATCTCCTGATGGACGTGCGATCCGAGCACGAACAGCTTTTTCGGCACGCAACCGCGGATCACGCAGGTACCGCCCATCCGGTACTCTTCGGCGACCACGACCCGGGCGCCATATCCGGCGGCGATGCGGGCTGCGCGCACCCCGCCGGAACCGCCTCCGATCACGAACAGATCGACGTCGAACTCAGCCATTGTCAGCCTCGATCGCGTATGATCCCACCGATCAGATTTGCTTGCCGCGCTTGCGCATCTCGGCGCGGAAATCGGCATTGACCTGTTCGGCAAAACTCTGCGCCCACTGGGTCATGTATCCCATGCTCATCTGAATCGCCTTGGGCTCGGTCGACAGCAGTTTCTGCCCCAGCGGAGATTTGTAGAAGGTCACCAGATCCTTCAATTCCTGCTCGGTGAACTCGGCGGCATAGATCTTCGCCATCCCGTCGCCAATTTCCTTCTCGCGACCGGCAAGCTTCTGGGCCACGATCACCGAAACCTCGTTCAGATCCTTTTGATAATTGAGATTGGTCTGCAACAACTGGTCCTTGGTCTTCTGCACGATGTTGGGCACGGCGTTCGCATAAATGGCGTTGGCATTCTTCAGCGCCAGGATTTCCTTCGCCGCGGCGATGGCTGCCGGAGACGCCGGCTTGCCCGCGGCCGGCTGCTGGGCGCCGGCGGGGGTGCCGGCAACAGCCAGCGCCAGCACCAGGCCCGCGGCCGACAGAATTCTTGAAAGGCTCTTCATTCCGGTTCTCCTCGATTGCGGCGCTACCGCCGTTCAACAACACGAATTCCCTTGGGACCTGCAAGCATTGCCACGCCGACGAGGCCAATGAACAATCCGTGCTCGACAACGCCCGGTATCGCGTTCAGCGCTCGTGCCAGGCGTGGCGCATCGGCTATTCGTCCAAGATGGGCATCGACAATCCAGTGGCCGCCATCGGTGACAAAAACGTGGCCATCCTTGCCCTTTCGGACCACCAACTGGCCGGAAACGCCACATTCCGCACATGCCTCGGCCAGCGCCCGCCGGGTCGCGGCCAGGCCGAAAGGAATGACCTCCACCGGCAATGGAAAGCGGCCGAGACTTTCGACCCATTTGGATTCATCGGCGATCACGATCATCCGATCCGAGGCCGTGGCCACGATTTTTTCCCGCAGCAGCGCGCCGCCGCCACCTTTGATGACATTGAGCGCGGGATCGATCTCGTCGGCGCCATCCACGGTCAGATCGAGCCGGTCGATGTCATCCAGCGTGGTCAGGCGGATGCCACACCGTACCGCGTCGGCGCGGGTCGTTTCCGAGGTCGGCACGCCAATCACGTCAAGTCCGGCGCGAACGCGCTCGCCGAGCAGTTCGACGAAATGTTTCGCGGTCGATCCGGTGCCGAGGCCAAGCCTCATGCCGTCACGCACATGTTCGAGCGCACCGGCGGCGGCTTGCCGTTTCAATTCATCCATGGTCACGCGTAAAGGATACCTCTGCAGCCGCCGCCGATCGGGCGGCCGGCGATGTCCGGCGGGCATATCTAGCGTCGTTTTACCGGGAGGAACAGCGCTATAGCTCGGCATAGCCGCAATTGATGCGTTCAGGGTGTATCCCCCACTTGCATGATTGTGCCGCGACCGATAGCGATTTCCCATGGCCACTGCCCGCACTGTCGTATTCGATCTCGATGGCACCCTTGTGGATACCGCGCCCGACCTCGTCAACGCACTCAACTTTGTGCTCGAACGCGAGGGCCTGGCCCCGGTCCCGCTGCATTCGGCACGCAAGATGATCGGCGCGGGCGCCCGCCGCATGATGGAACGCGGTCTCGAACAAGAGGGCCGCGCCGCCGCCGCAGACGAGGTGACCCGGCTGACCGCCGACTTCATCGATCATTATGCCGCCCATATCGCCGACGCTTCCCGGCCGTTTGAGGGGTTGGAAGGCGCGCTCGACGATCTCGGGGCCCGTGGCTATCGCTTTGCGGTTTGCACCAACAAGCTGGAATGGTTGTCAAAGCGGCTGCTCGGCCAGCTTGGATTGAGCGGGCGGTTTGCGGCGATTTGCGGCGCGGACACCTTCGGCGTCTCGAAGCCGGATCCGGCCATCCTGCGCCAGACGATAGCGCGCGCCGGCGGGCAGATGTCGTCTGCGATCATGGTCGGCGATGCCGGCCCGGACATTGGCGTGGCCCGCCGCGCCGGCATTCCGGTCATTGCGGTTGGATTCGGCTATACCGAAGTTCCGATCGCCGATCTCAAACCCGATCGGCTGGTCGACCACATGCGCGATTTGCCGGCCGCGGTGGAAAGCCTGATGCACCGCCAGACTTCCCGTTAAGCTGTCGAACCTCCAGATAAGCAATTGATATTATTATATCAATTAAGATCGCTGGTCAGCGTTAACCATTACTTAACCGTAAGGGCTCGCCCGGTTGCGCGTCTGTCCTGACGCTCCTATGGTCGATTCCGGGGGTTGCGGCAGTTAGCCGCAATTGAGCCGGTTCGGTGCGAATCAGAACCGGGCTCGGGTTTCTCGTTTTGGCGCGTTTTCTTCATGCGAGCCGCTACCCACATCGCTCGAAGACGCTACAGAGTGACGGATCGATCATGCGTCGTACCATTGCGATTGCCGCAGCGGGATTGAGCCTCGCGGGCTGTTCCTCGTTTTCCCTCGACGCCTTCAAGCCGGGACCGCCCACCGTGCAGGTCCAACTCGATTCGACCCCGCAGGGAGCCGATGCCCTCACCTCCGTCGGTCCTGGCTGCAAGACGCCGTGCTCGGTCGCGGTGACGGTCCCGGACACCGGATTCTCCGTGACCTACACCTTGAACAGGTTCCAGCCGGTTACCATTCCGGTGCAGTTCGCCCACGGCGATCTCGGGTCGCCGGCCACCGTCAACCCGAACCCGGTGGTTGCCGAGCTGCAGCCGGCGGGTCCGCCGCCCAAACCGGTTCGGAAAAGGGCGATGAAGCCGAAAAAGCCGAAACCGTCCAGGAGCGCGCCGGCGCCTGCCGCCGGCTCTCCATTCCCCGACCAGCAGCAAGCCCCGGCGACCGCCGCTCCGCCTCCCGCCGCCGCGCCGGCGCCAACCCCGCCGGCCGGCCGGTGATCGCTGCACTGCACCGACAAGGTGCTGATTGTATCCAAACGGCTTGATGCATAGATTGGGGGAGCGGAAGTGCCGCTGCCTTCCTAGCGGCTGTTGCAGTGATACAAGGTCGATTGAAATGACTGGACCTCTGCCGAGTCCGACCACCTCGCTGTCTCGCTCGATGACCGACCCATTTGGCCGGACCATCAGCTATCTGCGGGTATCGGTCACGGATCGCTGCGATCTGCGGTGTCTTTATTGCATGTCGGAAGACATGACGTTTCTCCCCAAGGCCGATTTGCTCACGCTCGAGGAACTCGACCGGCTCTGCTCGGCCTTCATAGCCAAGGGCGTGCGAAAGCTGCGCCTGACCGGCGGCGAGCCGCTGGTCCGCCGCAACGTGATGTCGCTGGTGCGCTCGCTGTCGCGCCATCTCGGCAGCGGTGCGCTGAACGAACTGACGCTGACGACTAACGGCTCGCAGCTCGCGCGTTTCGCGGCTGAACTGCGCGACTGCGGAGTCCGCCGCGTCAACGTCTCGCTGGACACGCTCGATCCGGCGAAGTTCCGTGCCATCACCCGTTGGGGCGATCTCGACAAGGTTCTGGCCGGCATCGAAGCCGCGCGCGCCGCTGGCCTTGCCGTCAAGATCAATGCCGTCGCACTCAAAAACATGAACGAGGACGAAATCCCCACGCTGATGCAATGGGCGCACGGCAAGGACATGGCCTTGACGCTGATCGAGGTGATGCCGATGGGCGACATCGGCGAAGGACGCATCGACCAGTATGTACCGTTGTCGCTGCTCCGGGCGCGTCTGGCCCAGCACTACAGCCTGACCGATCTCGCCGAGGACACGGGCGGCCCCGCGCGTTACGTTCGCGTCAGCGAAACCGGCGGCAAACTCGGCTTCATCACCCCGATGACCCATAATTTCTGCGAGTCCTGCAATCGGGTCCGCATCACCTGCACCGGCACGCTGCATACCTGCCTCGGCCAGGAGGACGCCTCCGACCTGCGCAAGCCGCTGCGCGCCTCCCCCGACAATGAACTGCTGAGCGCGACGATCGACCGCGCCATCGGTCTCAAGCCCAAGGGCCACGACTTCATCATCGATCGCAGGCATAACCGGCCCAGCGTCAGCCGCCACATGAGCGTGACTGGCGGCTGAACCGACCGGCCTCGTCCGCAGCGATCTGTCGGACCAATGTCCCTGCAATATCAACAAACTTCCGATTGACGGACGTGCAATGCGCTGGAATGGTGCGGCGGCTTCATGCTAGCCCGGCTGGACAAGCCGCTGTGCCCGATCGGCGCGGCCAAGACGGCAGAAGCGCAAGTGGGGAGGACCATCGTTGCAATCGCTCCTGAAAATGAGCCGTGGAATCGATGCGTTCACGAGGTGGACGGGCAAACGTCTCGCCTGGCTTATTCTGGTCGCGGTGGTGGTGTCCGCCACCAACGCGATCGTGCGCAAGGTTTTCGACACCTCGTCGAATTCCTGGCTCGAGCTGCAATGGGTGCTGTTCAGCATCGTCTTCCTGCTGTGTTCGCCGTGGACGCTGCTCGACAACGAACACATCCGGATCGATATCATCAACAACCTGCTGCCGAAGCCGGTGCGAAATGTCATCGACATCATCGGTCACGTGTTTTTTCTGCTGCCGCTGACCATCGTCATGATCATCACCGGGATCCCGTTCTTCCTGCGATCGTTCGAAATCAACGAACAATCCGGCAATGCCGGCGGGCTGCCGCAATGGCCAGCGAAATCGCTGATCATGATCGGTTTCGCGTTCCTGCTGGCGCAGGGCGTATCGGAACTGATCAAGCGCATTGCCGTGATGCGCGGGCTCATGCCGGATCCCCACGCGTCCCAGGTACATGCCATCGAAGCCGAGGTTGAACACCTCGTCGAGGCGATCGAGAAGAACTGATCGCCAGACGCGGTCGCGGGGGACTCTGGATGGAAGCGTTTCTCATTGCCAACATGGCGCCGATTATGTTCGCGTCACTGGTGGTCGTGTTGCTGCTGGGTTATCCGGCAGCATTTTCGCTTGGCGCGGTGGGACTGATCTTTGCCTTGATCGGCATCCAGCTCGGCGAATTCCGGCCCGACTTTCTGCAGGCGCTGCCCGAGCGAATCTATGGCGTGATGAGCAATGACACGCTGCTCGCGATTCCCTTCTTTACCTTCATGGGATTGGTGCTCGAAAGATCCGGCATGGCCGAGGATCTGCTCGACACCGTCGGGCAGTTGTTCGGCACCGTACGCGGCGGACTTGCCTATGCCGTGGTGTTTGTCGGCGCTTTGCTCGCGGCAACGACCGGCGTGGTCGCGGCTTCCGTGATCTCGATGGGCCTGATCTCGTTGCCGATCATGCTGCGCTACGGATATGACCGTCGCGTGGCCACCGGCATCATCGCGGCTTCCGGCACGCTGGCGCAGATCATTCCGCCCTCGCTGGTTCTGATCGTGATGGCCGACCAGCTCGGCAAGTCGGTCGGCGACATGTACGAGGGCGCGTTCATTCCCGGGTTGGTGCTGGCGGGCCTCTATGCGGTATATGCGTTCCTGGTCACACTGATTTTCCCTAAGGCAGCGCCTGGTCTGCCACCGGAGGCGATCGGCTTTCGCGAGAAAGACGGCGGCCGTGGTCTGACTTCGCTGGGTCTGCTGTTCGTCGCGAGCTGCGTCTTCGGCTGGTTCATGATGCGGCACTCCGAATCGCATGGTGCGGACTTCGTCGTGCTCAGCATGTTCTTTGGCATCCTGTTCGCATTCTTTGTCGCAGTGGTGAACTGGATTATCGACAAGCTCACCGGGTTACGGTTTCTGTCCACGATGGCGCAGCAGACCACTTTCGTGATGGTGCCGCCGCTGTTTCTGATCTTCCTGGTGCTGGGCACGATCTTTATCGGCCTCGCGACGCCGACCGAGGGCGGCGCGATGGGCGCCTCCGGCGCGATTATCCTTGGCGCCGCGAAGCGCCGGCTAAGCTGGGACCTGATCCGTCAGGCCGTACAATCGACGGCGAAACTCTCCGCATTCGTGATTTTCATTCTGGTCGGAGCCCGGGTTTTCTCGCTGACCTTCTACGGCGTCAACGGTCACGTCTGGGTCGAAAACCTGCTGACCTCGCTGCCCGGCGGCCAGGTCGGCTTTCTCGTTTTCGTCAACGCGTTCGTCTTCGTGCTCGCCTTCTTTCTCGATTTCTTCGAAATGGCCTTCATCGTCATTCCGCTGCTTGGACCGGCCGCCGAACATCTCGGCATCGACCTGATCTGGTTCGGCGTGATTCTCGGCGTCAACATTCAGACCTCCTTCCTGCACCCGCCCTTCGGCTTCGCGCTGTTCTACCTGCGTTCGGTGGCACCGAAGGATTCTTATGTCGACCGAGTTTCCGGCAAGCGGATGGAGCCGGTGACCACGGGCCAGATCTATTGGGGCGCCGTGCCGTTCGTCGGGATCCAGGTCATCATGGTATTGCTGGTGATCCTGTTCCCGTCGATGGTGATGCATTACAAAGGGGCGTTATCGACGATCGATCCCAATACGATCAAGATCGAGGTTCCGCAGATCGACCTGCCGCCTCTGGACTTCGGACCGCCGGCAAAACAATAGACGGGCGGCCAGTTGGCAGGCTGCAAGCCTGCCGACCACCAGCCGCCGTCGGGGATCCGCAAGGTGTCGACGATATCCGTGCCCGCCGCAAACCCACGCAAAAGCCCCGGAGTTTTTCGCTCCGGGGCTGCGTCTCGACTGTCCAGCGCCATCAGCCTTGGGCGTGGCGCGCCATGAAGTTGTCATATCCGACTTCGGCCACCTGGAACCACTGGTAACCGTTGCTCGTGAACGTGTTCAGCGATTCCAGCACCTTCTTGAAATCAGCGTTGGAGGCTGCGACCTCGCTGTGCAATTCCCTTGCTGCCTTGAGCGAGGCTTCCATGATCGGCGGCGAGAAGGCATGCAGCTTGGTGCCGTTGGCAAGCAGCCGGCGCAGCGCCGCTGGATTGGCCTGGTCATACTTGGCCATCATCCAGTTGTTGGCATAGTGCCCGGCCTGTTCGAGCGTGCTTTGATAATACTTCGGCAGCGCGTTCCATTTATCGAGATTGACGAAGGACAGCAGCATCGGGCCGCCTTCCCACCATCCGGGATAGTAGTAGTGCGGGGCAACCTTGTAGAATCCAAGTTTCTCGTCATCGTAGGGACCGACCCACTCCGCAGCATCGATCGTGCCCTTCTCAAGCGCGGGATAGATGTCGCCGCCGGCAATCTGCTGCGGCACCGCGCCGAGCTTTTGCAGCACACGTCCGGCAAAGCCGCCGATGCGGAATTTGAGCCCTTTGATGTCGTCCACCGTAACGATTTCCTTGCGGAACCAGCCGCCCATCTGACAACCGGTGTTGCCCGCGAGCAGCGAAATGACATTGTATTTTTTGTAGAAATCGTTGAGCACTTCCTTGCCGCCGCCCAGCATGTACCAGGCCTGGTTAAGGCGCATGTTGGGTCCGAACGGCACCGATGCGCCGAAGGTGAAAGTGGGATCCTTGCCGAAATAATAATACGAGGCGGTGTGGCCGATTTCGACGGTCCCGTTCTGGACGGCGTCCAGGACCTGCAATCCCGGAACGATCTCGCCACCAGCGAAGGTCTGAATTTGAAACTTGTTGTCGGTGGCTTCGGCAACGGCCTTGGCCATCACCTCGGCGCCGCCATACAGGGTATCGAGCGATTTCGGCCAGCTTGTCGGCATGCGCCATTTGATTTCCGGCATCGATTGCGCGATGGCCGGCGCTGCCAGGGTGGCCGCGCCTGCCGCGCCCAGTCCGGTGACCTTGATGAAATCTCGACGTTTCATGATCGTTTCCTCTCGATTGTGCCAGCCCTCGTGGTGAGGCTTGGCGCCAGCATGGAACATCCGCTTCCGGATTTCCATCGCCAACTACGGCTCTCGCAACGCAAAAACCCGGCCTCTGCCGAGGCCGGGCAACCTGGATCTACGACTTAGGACTTAGAAGCCTCCATCAGAGTCGGTCAGCCGCGCGTGCGTGAGCGAATCATGAAGCTGTCGAACGTGTATTCCGCGACCTGCCACCAGAGATACTGGTCGGAACGATAAGTCTGCATCGCATCGATCGATTTCTTGAAATCGGGATTCTTGGCGGAAATCTCGCCCCACAACTCGTTGGTCGCTTTCAGGCAGGCTTCCAGCACTTCGTTCGTGAAGGGCCGAAGCTGGGTGCCGCCCGCGACCAGACGTTTCAACGCCGACGGGTTCTGCATGTCGTAGCGCGCGGCCATCCAGGTGTTGGCATTCGCGCACGCGTTGGCGACGATAGACTGGTAGTTCTTCGGCAGCGAATTCCACTTCTCGAGATTGCAGAAGGCGTGGACGGTGGGACCGCCCTCCCAGAAACCGGGATAGTAGTAGTACTTCGCGACCTTCTGAAAGCCGAGCTTCTCATCGTCATAGGGGCCGACCCATTCGGCCGCATCGATGGTGCCCTTCTCGAGCGATGGATAGATGTCGCCGCCGGCGAGCTGCTGTGGAACGACCCCGACTTTCTGAAGCACCTGCCCGGCGATGCCGCCGATGCGAAACTTCAGTCCCGAAAGATCGGCAACCGTCTTGATCTCCTTGCGGAACCAGCCGCCCATCTGGGTGCCGGTGTTGCCGCAGGGAAATCCGATCACATCGTACTTCTTGAAGAATTCGTTGCCGAGCTCCATGCCGCCGCCCTGATACCACCAGGAGTTCTGCATGCGCGCATTGAGCCCGAACGGCACCGACGCATAGATGGCGAAGGTCGGATCCTTGCCGACATAATAATAGGAAACGGTATGGCACATCTCGACGGTGTTCTTGGACGTCGCATCGAGCGCCTGCAGCCCCGGAACGATTTCGCCAGCCTGGAAAATCTGGATCTGAAACTTGTTGTCCGTCATCTCGGCAACCTGCTTGGCAAAATACTCCGCACCACCGTAGATGGTGTCGAGCGACTTCGGGAAGCTCGACGTCATGCGCCATTTGATCTCGGGCGAGGATTGCGCAATTGCGGGCGAGGCTATCGCGGTCGCCGCGGCTCCGGCGGCGGAAACCTTCAAGAAATCACGACGCTTCATTCAGGCATCTCCTCAAGTGGCCGTTTCACAGATTTTGCTGGAGTATTTGTTGTCGGCGAAGCGATCCCTGCATCGACCGAAGGCGCTGGCCGGGGGCTTTAACACGGAAGCTCGGCGGCGAAAACGCAACAAAGGCATGACAGCGTTGATTAAACGAAAGTCGCATATCTGCGATTTGTTGCCGCGCTTCGAGATCGGCTCAGGCCGCGGCAATCACGCTCTGCAGCTGATCGCGAACCTTGGCACCGATCGCCCGGTAGATCGCTGCGTGCGGCCCGTCAGGCTCGCTCTCCACCACCGGGGTTCCGGAATCCGACGTCGTGCGAATCGAGATGTGCAGCGGGATTTCCCCGAGGAACGGAACGCCGAGCCGCTCGGCTTCATGCCGCGCGCCGCCATGGCCGAAGATGTCCGATCGAGTACCACAATGCGGACACTGGAAATAACTCATATTTTCGACAATGCCGAGAACCGGCACGTTGACCTTCCTGAACATCGCGAGCCCGCGCCGCGCATCGATCAGCGAAAGATCCTGCGGCGTTGAAATAATGACCGCGCCCTTGAGCGGCACATTCTGCGCCAGCGTCAGTTGCGCATCGCCGGTGCCCGGCGGCATGTCGACCACGAGCACGTCAAGCGTCCCCCAGACGACGTCGCGCAGCATCTGGGTAATCGCCGACATCACCATCGGCCCGCGCCAGATCATCGCGGTGTCCTCCTCGACGAGAAAGCCGATCGACATGATCGCCAGGCCGAACCGCACGATCGGAATCATTTTCTTGTCGTCGTTCAGTTGCGGCTTGTCGCGAATGCCGGTCAGCCTCGGCACCGACGGTCCGTAGATATCGGCATCGAGCAGCCCGACACGCAGACCGAGATCGCGCAAGCCGAGCGCGAGGTTGAGCGCGGTCGTTGATTTGCCGACGCCGCCCTTGCCCGAGGCCACGGCAATGACGGCGGAAATGCCCGGAATTTCGGCCTGCCTCGACATCGGCGAGCCCGCACCGGCTGATTGCGGCGTCCGGTGCGAGGCGACCGGCGGCACCCCCCGCGCGTGACGATGCGGCGGCGGTACCGGGGAGCCCGGCTTGTGTTCGGCGGTCAGCGCCACCATCGCATTGGTGACGCCGGGAACCGCACGCACCGCCGCTTCGGCCGCCACCCGCACGCTTTCCCAGGCGCGCGCTTCCGAGGCGTCGACATTGATCGAGACGAACACCTTGCCGTCGTTGACGGATATTGCCGACACCACGCCGGCCTTGGTCAAGGCGACGCCGCGCGGCGTCATCACCCTCGCCAGACCGTCAAGAACCTGCTGCTGCGTGACGCTCAATGCATCTCTCCTGCTGCCGACATCCGGGGGCGACACATAGAGCGGTCCGGCAAGAAAGGATACGGCTCTGGCGCCGCATCAGGCCCGCGCAACAGGATGGTGTCCCGGCCCTTAAGCCTGCTCCTTGGCGGTTTCATAGTTGAGTTCAATCATCACGCCATTGGGGTCGGTGACGAAAATCTGCCAGACGTCGACACCCGGCACCTCGCGGACGTCGAACGGCAAGCCTTTGGACTTGAGCCGCTGCTTCATGCCGGCGAAACCGCGGCTCGCGAATGCAACGTGATGGACAACGCCCGAATCGGGCTTCTGTTGCTCGCTCGTCTGCGAAATATCGACGAGATGGACGACCGGTTTGCCCTCGCTGTACATCCAGGCTCCAGGAAACGCGAAATTCGGCCGATCGCCCTTTTTGAGGTCGAGCACATCCTCATAGAATCGGACGGTTTCGCCAAGTTTCCGGGTCCGGATATTGAAATGATCCAGCACACCCACACTCATATTGTCACTCCCGCTGTTCTGCCTTGATTGTCTTGCGGGCATTCTAGCACTAAAGCGTGTTGAGGCGTTGCCCTTCATGGTGCAGGGTCTATTGTGTCAGGTTCCACATCTGCGGCGAGGACCTGTTTCGAGGGTCGAATCAGCCCATCGCCCGTTCTCAGCGTCGAGTCCGGCCGAACCCACACCGCCGGCAAAACCCCAAGGTTGTAAACATGGCTAAAGTCGCTTTTCTCGGTCTCGGCGTCATGGGTTTCCCGATGGCGGGACATCTGGCGAAAAAAGGTGGCCACGAGGTGACAGTGTTCAACCGGACCTCTTCCAAGGCGAAACAGTGGGCCGATAAATTCGGCGGCCGCACCGCGCCGACGCCGAAAGCCGCCGCCGAGGGGCAGGATTTTGTCATGGCCTGCGTCGGTAACGACCATGATCTGCGCGCGGTCACCCTTGGTGCCGATGGAGCCTTCGCCGGCATCAAAAAGGGAGCAACATTCGTCGATCACACCACGGCATCGGCGGAAGTCGCCCGCGAACTCGACGCCGAGGCGACCAAACGCGGCTTCAAATTTGTCGATGCGCCGGTGTCTGGCGGCCAGGCCGGCGCGGAAAACGGCATCCTGACGGTCATGTGCGGCGGCAGCGAAGACGCCTATGCCGGTGCCGAACCGGTCATCGCCGCCTATGCGCGGATGTGCAAGCGGCTTGGGCCGGCCGGCGCCGGGCAACTGACCAAGATGGTCAACCAGATCTGCATTGCCGGATTGGTCGAGGGCCTCTCCGAAGGCATCCATTTCGCCAAGAAGTCGGGGCTCGACGTCCAGGCGGTGATCGACACCATCTCCAAGGGAGCCGCCCAGTCCTGGCAGATGGAGAACCGCTACAAGACCATGAACGAAGGCAAATTCGACTTTGGCTTTGCCGTGGAATGGATGCGCAAGGACCTTTCGATCTGCTTGGCCGAGGCGCGGCGCAATGGGGCAAGCCTGCCGGTGACCGCCCTGGTCGATGCGTTCTATTCGGAAGTCGAGAAAATAGGTGGCAGGCGCTGGGACACATCGAGCCTGCTGGCGCGGCTGGAACGCTGACCCCCGAACGGCGCGGGAAACGGTTAATTTAACCTCCCGTTAACTCGATTCTCGCGCTCTTTAAGGCAGCTCTTAATGATTTGGCGCCAGAGATAGACAATGCAAGAAGCCCGGGCGACCACGGGCAGGATTTGTGTTGTTTGATGAGTAAGCCTGCTGAAAGGCCAGAAGTCGTCCAGCTTCCGGCCGCGACGCCCGTTGCAGCACCGGCCAGCAATCGCCGTGCCGCCGCACAGCGCGTGCGCGAGGCCCGCGACCGGTTAACGTCGACCAGCGGAACCCGCCCTGCTTTCGATCGCGAGCTGCTTCGGCAATATGCCCAAACACGCATCTCGGCGTCCTACGTCGTCATGCTGCTCGTGGTAGCAACCGGCCTGCTGTTCGGCTTCTGGATGCAGCCGGTATCGGCCGCGGCATGGACCTGCGGCATGCTCTGTGTTCATGCCGCCATCATTCACAGCTGCGCCAGGTTCCTGGCAGAACCGCCCTCGCTCACTCCGACCCGCAGATGGCGGACGCAATTTGTCCTGCTCGATCTGCTTTACGGTCTGTGCTGGACGGCGATCCTGATCCATCCCGCCGGTCTCGATGTCGTCTCGAATGCGCTGATGATGTTCCTGCTGCTGCTGGTGATCGCGGTATCGAGCATGCTTGCGGCGAACCTGCCGATCGCGGCGCTCGCGGCCACCGCGCCGGTCACCGCGGCGATCGCCGTGGATTTCGTGTTCAGCGGGACCTTCGACAACTACGTGCTCGCGCTGCTGGCGCTCGCCGCGGAAGGATATTTCGCGCTGCTTGCCCATCGCCTGCACTCGACCACGCTGGCGACGCTCGAGGCGCGCGCCGAAAAAGATGCGCTGATCGGCGAACTGGAGCAGGCCAAGGCGATTTCCGACGAAGCGCGCCATCGCGCCGAGTCCGCCAATGTCGCGAAGTCGCGCTTTCTGGCGCAAATGAGCCACGAGCTGCGAACACCGCTCAATGCAATCCTCGGATTTTCCGAGGTGATGAAGAGCGAAATCTTCGGCGCTCACGCTGTGCCGGTCTACAAGGAATATTCGGCCGACATTCACAATTCGGGCGTGCACCTGCTCAATCTGATCAATGAAATTCTTGACCTGTCGCGGATCGAGGCCGGCAGGTACGAACTCAACGAAGAAGCGGTGTCGCTGGTGCATGTCGTAGCCGACTGCCATCATTTGCTGAAGCTGCGTGCGTCGAGCCGCGACATCACCATTCACGAGGTGTTCGAGCAGGGCATGCCGCGGATTTGGGGCGACGAGCGCGCGACACGCCAGATCGTGCTCAACCTGTTGTCGAACTCCATCAAGTTCACGCCGCAGGGCGGAGAAATCTGGTTGAAAGTGGGATGGACCGCGTCGGGCGGGCAATATCTCAGCGTCAAGGATACCGGCTCCGGCATCGCCGAGGACGAGATCCCGATCGTGCTGGCCTCGTTCGGCCAGGGTTCCAATTCGATCAAATCCGCCGAGCAGGGCGCGGGCCTCGGACTGCCGATTGCGAAAAGCCTGATCGACATGCACGGCGGCACCTTCACATTGAAGTCGAAGCTTCGGATCGGCACCGAGGTCATCGTCACCTTCCCGCCGGAACGCGTGATGTCCGCGCTCGCACCGATGGCCGAGGAGGCGCCGCCGCTGCAGCCGGAATACATGGTCTCCGCTACCGCCGACGAGAGGCGCCGGGCCCGCAACAAGCCGATCATGAGCGCTGGTACCGGGCTGTAACCCCGGCACTTGCGCAAGCCGCCAACTACGCTTCACTATTCCGCAATGAGCAAAGAAACGCCGTGTATCGCAGTCTGCATGATCGACCCCAAAACCAGCCTCTGCTTCGGCTGCGGCCGCACGCTTCCGGAAATCGCGCGCTGGCACCGCATGGACGTTGCCGAGCGGCAGGCGGTGATGGCGCTGCTGCCGGCCCGCATGGCCGATGCGGGAATGGTTCAATTCGAAAGCGCGGGCGGCTCGAAGCCCGGCTGACCCACCGATCTCATGGCGAGGGGGGCCCGCGGTGAGCCGCATCGTGCTCGTATTGGCCATGCTGGCGGCGACGGCCGGAGCCGTGGTGGCCTATGGTGACCCCGGCCGGATCGCGCGTGCGGGCGACACCGTTTCGGAAATGCTGCGCAAGCGGGCTGGCCCTCCGGCGCGCGCGGTGCAGGTCCCGCGCGGGCAGAGCGGCGAATTCGCGCTGGTCGCCAGGATCAATGGCATCAGGGCGCCGATGGTGATCGATACCGGCGCGACCTCGGTCGTGCTGACCTACGAGACGGCAAAGGCCGCGGGCCTGCCGCTGGAGCTGCTCGAGTACGATGTCGACGTCGAGACCGCCGGCGGACACACCAAGGCGGCGCGCCTGACCCTCGATCGCCTGGCCATCGGCAAGCTCGTCGAACGCTCGGTCCCGGCGCTGGTGGTACCGCGCGGACAGATGAAGACCAACCTGCTCGGCATGAGCTTCCTGGATCGGCTGGAAAGCTGGGAAGTGCATGCCGACAGGCTGATGCTGCACGGCTATCCCTGAGATTTCCCGATCAGGCGGCGAGCAGCACTGCCTTTCGGTGTTCGACCAGCGCCATCGCCTCGCGCAGCACGTCGACGCCGGCACCCGGCTTGACGCCATTCTCGGCGAGATGGCGGCGGAAAGCCCGCGCCCCCGGAACCCCATGAAACGCGCCGACGAAGTGTCGCGTGATCGAATGCAGGCGGACGCCGCGGGCGAGTTCGCGTTCGATGTAGGGCATCATCGCCTCGAACACCTCCTGCATGGTCGCGTGCGGCGGCGCCTCGCCGAACAACTCCGGATCGGCCATCAGCAATCGCCAGGGCTCCTGATAGGCGGCGCGTCCCAGCATCACGCCGTCAACGTGGTCGAGATGGCGCCGCGCCTCGTCGAGGCTGGCGATGCCGCCATTGATGACAATGGGTTGTTCCGGCAAAGCGGCCTTCAGCCGATAGACCCGGTCGTAGTCGAGCGGCGGAATGTTGCGATTTTCCTTCGGCGATAGTCCATTGAGCCAGGCCTTGCGGGCATGGACGATCAGCGCATCCGCGCCGGCGGCGACGGCGCCGCGCGCCAGCGCGTCCAGCGCCGCTTCCGGATCCTGATCGTCGATGCCGATCCGGCACTTCACCGTGACCGGAAGGCGCACCGCGCGCTTCATGGCGTCGACACCCTCGGCGACCAGCGCCGGCTCCGCCATCAGGCAGGCGCCGAACCGGCCGTCCTTCACCCGGTCGGACGGACAACCGACATTGAGATTGATTTCGTCATAGCCGAAATCCTCGCCGATTTTGGCCGCCGCCGCGAGGTCACGCGGATCCGAACCACCGAGCTGCAGCGCCACCGGATGTTCGACGGCATCGAAACCGAGCAGACGCTGCCGATCGCCGTGAAGCACCGCGCCCGTCGTCAGCATCTCGGTGTAAAGCCGCGCCCGCCGCGTCAGCAGGCGATGGAACACCCGGCAGTGCCGGTCGGTCCAATCCATCATCGGGGCGATGGAAAAACGATAGTTTTGATATTTCAATCGTTTACCCTTCTATCTCAATGGGATGGAAGAAGAACGTGTGCACTCCAAACTACACGAATTGTACACGTTTGTACCCGTTTGACCTCTCGGTGCACACATAGTGCACACGAGAGCGCTGGAGTGCACACGCGTGGCGCCGTTCAGAAAATGGCGCGTCCAAGTCCGCCGCGATCTTCCAATCCTGCCGGGCGCGTCCGCACCGACTTTGGATCAATTTCTCTATTATTTTGGATCATTCCCGCTATTAAGGCTTTGTTATACTCATTTCTCGGATTGAGTATAATTCTGCCAGACGGAAAGCTCGGGCCGGGTTATACTCAAGCCTCGAAATGAGTATAACTGCCGGAGATCGTGATGGCAGCTCCCCCGCTGATCTCGCAAACAACCTATGCCGAACTACTGGAGCGCTGCGCGAATGCGGCGTTCGACGAGGCTTTCACCGAGGAAGGCGCCTTTACCGCCAAAACCATCAAGGGACGTCGCTACTGGTACTTTCAGACCGGAACCGGCGCTGCCCGCACGCAACGATATGTTGGACCGGAAACACCCGAACTGTTGGCTCAAATCGAGCACCACAAAACAATCCGCAACGACGAGCGCCAACGTCGAACATTGGTGTCCTCACTCCTGCGATCATACAACCTGCCTGGGCCGATACCTCGGATCGGCGACATCATCGCCGGATTGGCCCGGGCGGGGGTATTTCGGTTGCGTGGCGTCTTGGTCGGCACGGTCGCCTACCAGACCTACTCGGCCATGCTTGGAATCCGGCTTTCCGCGTCGCTGCTGCAAACTGCCGACGTCGATATCGCGCAAGCCAAGGACGTGTCCGTTGCCGTTGAGGACAGCACTCCGCCGGTCATGGACATCCTGCGCAAAATTGACAAAAGCTTTCGAGACGTTCCAAACGCATCGGACAGCCGACGTTCAACGAGTTACGTCGATAAGGATGGCATCCGCGTCGATTTTCTCACCCCCACCCGAGGAGTTAACACCGATAAGCCGCAATCCCTTCCATCCCTAAAGACAGACGCTCAGCCTCTTCCGTTTCTTGATTATCTTATCTATCAGCCGGAGCCAGCTGTAATTCTGTACAATGCCGGAATCTATGTTCAGGTCCCCGCGCCCGCACGGTATGCCGTTCACAAATTGATTGTTTCACGGCGGCGTCCTGAAGGTTTCGCAAAACGCGATAAGGATCTTCTCCAGGCCGAAGCGCTCCTTGCGGTTTTGGCTGAAAAGCGACCCCATGAACTGCAACTCGCCTGGCAGGAGGCATACAAGCGTGGTCCGACCTGGCGCCGATTGCTGACTGAAGGTCTCAGCCAACTTGAAGCTCCTGTTCGAGATTTGACCCTCAAGCTTGCCGATCTTCGCCGTTCCACTATTCCGGGCCTCGACTTGATCTTCGACAATCCCCCCGTCCGCTATGACTTCAGCCGCGACATCGCGACGTTCAAGGGCACGGCGCTTGGCAACCCTGTCATTTGCGCGATCAGCCGCGAGGCGCTCGACGACCATTTCGGGACAGACGGTCAAGATCAGAAAGGCCGCGTCGAAAGCGTTCTTAGAAACAGATCCAGGATCGAGCAGATGGCCCGTATCAAATATCTTTCATGGCCCGTAGAAGAACCAGGCGCGGTACTAATCAAGACCATGGATGTCCTGCAGTTGCTGAAGGGAACATCCACGAAAAAGCCGTCCCCGCGGTCGACCGGCAAGGTCCGGACCAAGCGCTGAGGCCAGCGGCTGCAAAACTTAATCTAGACTTGTTGGCTTCACCGACCCAGACCGCGCTTGATCCCGATCGACCACGATATCCCTCGCCGCCCATGTGCGGGATGCCATTGAGGAAACACCTGCCAGGCCGAGAACATGAAGCTCCGTTCGACGTTGATGGTGGATTTGAAGGATCATATCTCCCGGACAGGGCTAAGCCAATTGGAGGCCGCCAAGCTGCTTGGCGTTATCAGCCGCGTATCTCTGATCTGCGCATGGCGATCGACCACCTCAACACAATGCTTCCGAGATCGCTTCCGAATAAGAGGAACCAGGATGATTTGTTCGAAAGCCGGCGCTTTCTTGCTGATCCTTGCGAGCGACATTGTTGCCTCGACCGATCTTGCTTCGGCGCAAATCGTGGCACTCGGCCATAGCGCGGTCCGAGGGCACGTCGCCGAGAGTGAAATGTGGCCAGCCGTGCTGGAGAGTATGCTGCATGCGAGGGGTTCTCGGGTTCATGTCATAAATGCCGGGATTAACGGTGAAACGACGGCAGAGGAGTTGGCGCGCGTTGACAGCGCTGTTCCAGGTGGCGCCAAGATCGTCATCCTGGCCATCAATGGCGCCAATGATGCGCGCAGGAACATCGCCGGCGCCTCCGACGCCTCGGCGAATATTGCGGCGATCAAAAGCAAATTGAGAGCCCGGCGCATCAGGATCATCGATGCGATGGCACTGTATATTTCTGTACTGAGGCAGCCGGGCATGGCGCTGCCCGACAAACGGCATTTGAACGCCGAAGGCTGTAAGAAGGTCGCAGCCGCATTGGCAGGAATGCTGAGGTAGCGAGCGACCCAACGGGCCGCTGCGGTCATTGAACGCGGCATGAAACCGCGACGAAAGGCGCCAATCAAGCAGGCCGAAGTCCACTCTGGTTCAATCGCGGCTGCAGCAGAACCGCAGTCTAGCCGATGCGCTCATCGGATCCTATTTCGCAACGCGCAAATCCATGCTGTAATCATGTTCTTCGTGAGCAACGGCGCGGTCGTGAGCCTCGGAGAAGACAATGCGACGACGCAATGTCTGACAAAGGGTTATCGATCGTCATCCGCAGGTAAGCCGATGAGGGAGATACGACAATGAAAAAAAGCACGCTGATCAGTCTCGGTATTTCGGTGTCGGTCGCCATCTTGGCGGTTGGTGTCGCGATTTCCGCGCAGGACAAATACACCGTGCGAGTACCGAATGGGCTCGCGTTCTCCGAGTTCAGGGGATACGAGGACTGGCCGGTGGTCGCGATCAGTGAGAACGGAGGCAAGATCGCTGTGATCGTGGGAAATCCGGCAATGATCGACGCCTATAAGGAAGGCGTGCCCGGCAATGGCAAGCCTTTCCCGGACGACGCCAAGATGGCGAAAATTCATTGGAATCCGAAAAAACAAGAGACTTACCCCGGCCAGCCAACGGTTCCAGGTACCCAGCATGACGTTGATTTCATGGTGAAGGACAGCAAGAGGTTCGCGGACAGCGGCGGATGGGGATGGGGCGCGTTCGACTATGACGCGGCGTCCGATACGTTTAAGCCCGCCACTGTCGCGGACAATCCGCCGCAGGAAAACGACGCGAAGTGCGGATTCGCGTGCCACACGGTGGTGCAGAACCGCGACTACGTTTTCACGGAGTACGGAAAGAGGTGAGTATCGGATTGCGAAAGCTAACAAGGTTGATCAGTCAGTGCTCGTACTTTATTGAGAACCGGTGCTCGTTCTGGATTGAGGTCGAAGCTTAACGCAGGGCTATGCGCCGCTCAAAAATCCAACCGATTTAGGAGAAGCGTTTTGCATAGAGGGCAGCAATTGGTGCGCGCATTGGGCGCGCTTGCATCTCTTTACACTTTCTGCGGCCTCGCGGGGCAGTCGGCCTACGCCGATGGCTCCGTGTCATCCTTGCGAATGGGCTACGGCGCACCCAGTGAATACGCGTTTGCGCAATTCCTATCCGTGATCCAGCAGTATAACGCGTCGGGCGAGCGCTTTCGCATTGACACCCACTGTCAATCCGCGTGCACGATGTTCCTTTCGATCCGCAATGTCTGCATCGCGCCAGGGGCGACGCTGTTGTTTCACGCTGGCGGCTCTATGCGAAAGGGCATTATCAGCCCCTACTACACGCAGCAAATGCTCAATGCCTATAACGCTGCCTTGCGCCGGTATGTCACCGACAACCATTTCATGGAAACGTTCGCCTTTCATCCGATTTCAGGGAGCGAAGTCATCAAGCGCTTCGGCTACCCCGCATGCCGGTAAGGCAGGTTGACCTGGAATTTCGAAGCCACCAGAAGCGCGATGAGGATCGGAAACCACAATTTTTCATTGCGAACGCTCAAATCGAAAGTTTGTACACTCTGGAGCTATTGAGCAGTGCACCTGTTGCCCTGTGTATCGCGTGTAAACCGGATTCGATTGCCGCTGCCGCTAAAGAGTCGGTTGAAACCAGAAGCAACGGTGATCGCCAAAGCGCAGCCCGGCGACGCAGATTTATCCCATGCTGTGAACAATTGATCGACCTGAGCGGACTCACCTGGCGAGTCCACTCCTGCCACAATCCCTGCACAAGGCGCGCGGCTGGCCCTAGCTTCACACCGGTAAGCCGGCGACCCCCGACGTTGACAACCCCGACGCCCATTCTATGTTATGTAACTAGATAGTTAAGGACGCCAATGATTACCGGGACGACACGCCTTTACGCCATCATTGGCGACCCCATTGCGCATGTCCGGACGCCGATGGCGTTCAATGATTATTTTCTGGCCCGAAAGATCGACGCGGTATGCCTTCCCATCCATATCGGCCGCGACGACCTGCCGAGAGGCTGGGCCGGCCTGAGATCGATCGCCAACCTCGACGGCTTCATCGTCACCGCGCCGCACAAGGCGGAATCGGAGCGGCTTTGCGACAGGCTCGAGGGCGATGGCTTGCACACCGGGGTCGTCAACACGGTCCGCCGTGAGCCGAACGGCAGCTTCAGCGGTACCCTGCTGGACGGCCGCGGCTTTGTCAGTGGATTGATCAAGCAAGGTCATCATGTCAAAGGCCAGCGATTTTACATGGCCGGGGCCGGCGGGGCCGGCACCGCCCTCGCCTATGCGCTGGCGGACGCCGGCGCCGTTGCGCTGACGATCCATAACCGGACCAGGTCCAGGGCCGAAAGACTGGTCGCCGAGGTCGGCGCCGCATTCCCCGGCATCGACGTTCGGGTCGGTACCGCGGATGCCGGCGGCCACGCCATTGTCGTGAATGCAACGTCGCTCGGTCTGAGGCCCGACGACGGCCATTCATTCGATCTCGCTAGCGCCGATCCTTCCGCACTGGTCGCCGAGGTCGTGATGAAGCCGGACATGACACCGTTGCTGATCGCCGCCGAAAGGCGCGGTCACGCCATCCATTTCGGTATTCACATGCTCAACAGCCAACTCGACCTGATGATGCAATTCCTTGGGCTCGACCGCCCGAATGTCCATCCTTAAAACTTGGCGTCGCGTTTTTCCTGGAACGCCTTGATACCTTCCAGCCGGCCCTGGTCTGACATGCAGATGACATGGAGCTCGTTCTCGTAACGCAGCCCCGCCTCCAGCGGCATCGACATTGCGGCACGAACCGCGGCCTTGATCGCTTGCGTCGCGGTCGGGCTGAACGAAGCGATCTTCCGTGCCGTGTCCATCATCCGCGCCGTCACCTCTGCGTCGTCGACGACCTCCTCGACCAGACCGAGGCGCAGTGCCGTTTCGGCATCGACGGGATCGCCGGTGAGCAACAGCCGCATCGTCTGCCCGACGCCGACGAGGCGCGGCAGCATCTGCGAAGCGCCGCCGCCGCCGAGCCAGCCGCGCGTAACTTCCGGGCTGCCGATCCTTGCACTGCGTCCGCAAATCCGGATATCGGCCGCTATGGCGATTTCCATGCCGCCGCCCAGAACCCAGCCCTTCAACGCGGCAATCACCGGTTTCCTGATATCGCGTACCAATGCCGCGTACTCGATGCGGTCGCGGAAGGCCATGACATCCGACAGGTTGAGCAGGGTATTGAGGTCGCTGCCGGCCGAGAAGGCGCGCTCGCCGGCGCCCGCAATCGTCACCACGCGAATATCGCGGTTGGCGTCGACCGTGCGACAGATTTCCTGAAGTTGCAGCGTCATTTCCGGCGTGATCGCATTCATCTTGTCGGCCCGATCCAGCAGGATCCGGCCGATGCCGTCTTCCACGGTGAGCGTGACGCGTCCGGTCATGTCTTTACCGTTGCCGAGGAGCGCCGCTCCACTTCCTGCAGGATGCCGGCGACGTCAAGACCGGTGCCGAACCGGTCGATCATGTCGCCGAACATGCCGACCAGGCAATCCAGCAGCGTGAAATGCAGGCCCGAGCCCGCCGCGAGCGCCTTCGCCGTGCGAAGATCCTTGAGCTGGTACTCCGCCGGTCCGCCCGGCACGAAATTCCGCTCCACCATGCGTTCGCCGTGAATCGTGAGAATCCTGGAATCGGCAAAGCCGCCCATCAGGGCCTTGCGTACCGCGGCCGGATCCGCGCCGCCTTTGGCCGCAAAATGCAGGGCTTCGGCGACCGCGACCATGGTGGCACCGACAATGATCTGATTGGCGAGCTTGGCCATCTGCCCGGTGCCAACCGGGCCGATATGGGTGGCGCGCCCCATCGCGGCGAACACGTCGGCGATGCCGCCGACCACCCTGGCGTCGCCACCGGCCATGATCGCGAGCGTGCCGTCACGCGCGCCCGGCTCGCCGCCAGATACCGGCGCGTCGATGTAGTCGATCCCCCGCGCCGCCAGCCTTGGCGCCTGAGACTGGCACGTCTCGACGGGAATCGAACTCATCACCACCAGCACCGATCCCGCCGCCATTGTCTCCGCCGGCCGCTTCCCCGTCTGGTCCGGGGAAAACAGTACCTCCTCCACCACCGCACCATTGCTCAGCATCACGATCGCGACATCGGCATCGGCACAGGCCGACGATGGGCTACCGGCAATCATCACGCCGAATGGCGTGAGCTTGCCGGCCTTGTCCGCGCTTCGATTCCAGACCGTGACGGGAAAACCGGCCTGCGCCAGCCGCCGCGCCATGTGGGCACCCATGATGCCGGTACCCAGCAACGCTATGCGGCGATCGGAAGCGGTCGGCATCTTCTATCCAACCTGGGCTTTTTTCAGCACCGCAAGCTGCTTGAATTCCGGCGACTTTTTGTAGTGCGGGTCGAGCGGATAGCAGCCGGAAACGATACCATTGCGCGGGGCCGTGGTGCAGTCGCTGAAGGTGCGGCAATTGCGTTTCTTGTTCACCGGCCTGCCCTGCAGGATGTCGAGCGGCAGTTCGGGATAAGCCAGCACCATGCGACCGAGACCGACGAGGTCGACCCAACCCATGCGGATAACGGCTTGCGCCACGTTCGGAAAGAACTCCTGCAAATAGGTATAGCCCGAACCCATCAGGCAGAAATCCGGAAACGCGGCCTTGAGTTCACGCACCACCGAAAGCTGACGCATCACGCCGATGAGCGGATCTTCGGGCGGATGATAGCCGTCGGACGGCGGATACAGGGCCGGCCGGATCAAATGCGGATTGTAATACGGGCTCGCCGCCGTCACATTGACAAACCGCACCCCCAGTTTGCGCATGATTTCAAACAGCGCCCTGGTTTCGGTGAGATCGTATTCAAGCGGATTTTGCGCATCGGCGCCGAACGCGTAAGGATAGGGTACGCTGTGATTTTCCGGCACGCCGGGACCGAGCGCGCCGGGCACGGAGAGAGCCGGGTCGGGCTTGAACGGCACGGAGTCGAAGGCCGACAGCCGAACGCCGATCTTCAGCCGCGGCGCTTCAGCGCGAATCCCCTCGACAATGTCGCGCATGAAACGCGTGCGATTTTCCAGGCTCCCCCCGTAAGGACCGGGCCGCTCGACGGCGCTGAGGAATTCGTGGCCGAGATAGCCGTGACAATGTTTGACGTCGACGAAATCGTAACCGCAGGCCTCGGCGCGCCTCGCAGCTACGACATAGTCGTCGATCAGTCGCTTGATCTCGTCGTCGCTGATCGCCGGCCGGTCGGGCGGATAACCGAATTTGCGGTCGAGCAGCGGGTGGTTGTAGGCGATGATGGATTCGAATTTGGTGTTGTCGTTCGGCTTGCAGAAGCGGCCCGAATGCGTCAACTGCAGCCCGATCACAAGGTCGCCGTCGTCGCCGGTCGCTTCCTTGTGGGCGCCGATGACGATGTCGCGCAAGGCCGCGATCTCGCGCTGGCTTTCCGCGGTCATGGTCAGTTGCTTCGGATTGGCGCGGCCGTCAAAGCGCACCGCGCAGGCTTCGCCGCCCCAGATCAATTTGGCGCCGCTGAGTCCGAAACGCCGCCAGCGTCGCCTGGTGTTCTCCGATGGCTTGCCGTCGCGCTCGCAATCCCAGCCTTCCATCGGCTGGATCGCCAGACGGTGTCCGATTTTCATGCCGTCGACTTCAAGCGGCGCCGCCAGAGGCGATTTCGGACCGTGTGCGACGATGTCGTCGCACGGCATCTCGATCCCGAGCGATTGCAGGTAGTTGCGAAAGCCCGTGACACCATCGAGCGAGCCAACCTTGGGATAGTCGCCAAACTTCATATGCTCTGCCTTCTCACAAGGATAGCGCTGCAGCAATTCGGCTCAGAGCGCCTTCACATAAGCCATGATGACATCGACGGCATGGGCGCGCCGCAACCGCCGTTCGGCCGGGGTGCCCAGCGCCCGCGCGAACGCCACCGACAGCGTCGCCGAATTGGAAAAGTAGAAGTAGCTCAGCGCCGACATCGAGATATACAGATGCAAGGGATCGATGCCGGGCCTGATCTCTCCGTCGGCAACGCCGGCATCGAGGACGATGCGGATCACATCGACCAACGACAGATTCATGTCGCGCAGCCGCCGCGAGCGCTTGAGATAGGCCGCGCCCAGCATGTTTTCGCCGGCCAGCAACGCGATGATCTGCTGATTTTTCTCGCAATAGTCGAACTTGAATTCGACCAGCGTCCGGATGGCGACCAGCGGCGCAAGGTTGGTGAGGTTGAGCTCGCGTTCCGCCTTGCGCATGGCGCCGTAGGCCCGTTCCAGCACCGCGAGATACAACTCTTCCTTGGAGCCGAAATAGTAGTACAGCATGCGCTTGTTGGCCGCCGCCTGATCGGCGATGACGTCGACGCGTGCGCCAGCAAGCCCTTTGGTAGAGAATTCGATCTCCGCGGCGGCAAGCAGCGCCTGCCGGGTTCGTTCGGCGTCCCGCACCGGCTCGAGCGACGCCTTTGTCCTTGCCGATGCCGCCGGCCGCCTGGATTTCGTGGTTACCGCAACAGCCATCACGACACCGCCTTTGTCAAAAACCGGTTCAGCCGCTGCGATCGAATCGGGCGCCCCTTGGCGGCGATGATAGCGGCGAGTCCCATGGCTTCCGGTCGAAAAATCCGAAAATCCATCGCTTTCAACGCCGGCGAGATGTCCGGCCGAAACTGCATCTGCGCCAGGATATCGCGTTCGAGATCGACACCCGGCGCGATCTCGATCAATTCCAGGCGGCTGGCTTCGTTGCGCCGAAACACCGCCCGTTCGGTGATGTAGAACGCCCGCTGACCATTCTGCGCCGCCAGCGCGCCGGAATAGGTCACCTGCTGCACCTTGCCGACGAATTTCTTTTCCGTGCCTTCGCGGCTGATATGGGTCTGTCCGTTGGTCCAGGTGATATCGAGGCCCCCGGCGGTGAACGTGCCGCTGAAGATCATGGTCTTGGCGTTCTGGCTGATGTTGATGAAGCCGCCGGGCCCGACGATCTTGTCGCCGAAACGGCTAACATTGACGTTGCAGGCCTCGTCGACTTCGGCGAACGAAAGAAATGCCAGATCGAGCCCGCCGCCATCGTAGAAATCGAACTGATAGGGCTGGTCGACCATGGCCTGATAGTTGCGGCCCGCGCCCGGTTCGTTGCCGGACGCCGGCACCCCGCCGATCAGGCCTTGCTCGTTGGTGAGAACGACATCGTCGATCGCATTTTCTTCAGCGGCCAACGAAGCAATTCCGGTCGATATCCCGGAGCCGAGATTGCAGATCGCACCACGATAGAGCTCGAATGCGGCGCGGCGCGCCACGACCTTGCGAACCGAAAATGGCAGCGCGGCGATGTTGCCGAGCGGCACCTTGATCTCGCCGGCATAGGCTGGATCGTGCACGGTGAAGAACGTCTGGGTTTGCCCGGGATCGACCACGATCAGATCGACCAGCATGCCCGGGATTTTCACCTGCTTCGGCGGCAGCGTGCCGCGCAACGCCATGCGCTTGACCTGGGCGATCACGATGCCGCCGGCACGGCGGGCAGCCTGCGCCATCGAGATCATCTCGCCGAACACCGCTTCGTGCTCCATCGTGATGTTGCCGTCCTCGTCGGCGCTGGTACCGCGCACCAGCGCGACGTCGACATGGAAGGACTTGAAAAACAGATATTCCTTGCCGCCGACGGTCGTGAGTTCAACGAGATTTTCGCTGGCCCTTTCGCTCTGTCTGCCGCCGCCATGACGCGGATCGACGAAGGTGTGCAGGCCGACATGCGTGGTCAGACCGGGGCGGCCTGCCGCCATTTCGCGCGTCAATTGCGACAGGCAGCCCTGCGGCAGCGTATAGGCCTCGATCGCATTGGCGGCGGCCATGCGTTCGACCGGCGGCGAGTCCACCAGCGTGCCGCAGACCACCCGCTTCAACAAACCGGGATGAGCCAGATGGCCGATGCCGCGGCCGGCGCGGTCGCCGAGCCCCACGGGATGCACCGTGGTCAGATCGCGTGGTTCGCCTTCGGACAAGAAGCGCCTGGCGATCGCCGCGATCAGCGTATCGGGCACGGAATGCCCGGCGCCCGAGCCTCCGATCAGCAGCGTATCGCCGCTGGCCACCAGTTGCGCAGCTTCATCGGCGGTGACGACATGCGGCGCCACGGTCGTCACGCCGCCACGCCTTGACCGCGCAGCACATCGCCAACGGGAGACGCCGTCAAATCCAGCCAACCACTCTCGTCCGGCACCTTCACGATCCGCATCGCCTGCAACCCTCGCGGCTAATAAGTATCTAGTTAGTTATATGAGCAACCACCGCAGCGCGTCAATCCATCGCCAGAACCCCCTTCGACTTGAAAATGTCGCGGATGCGGGTGGAATATTCGTGAAACCGCGCCGGCAGCTGATCCAGTCGCCGCGGGCGCGGCAAGTCGATATCGATGATCTCGACGATCCGCCCCGGCCGCGGTCCCATCACCACCACCCGGTCGGCGAGCAGCACCGCTTCCGGTATACTGTGGGTGATATGCAATGCAGTCTTGCGGGTTTCCATCCACAGCCGTTGAATATCCATCGATATCTGCTCGCGCGTCAGCGCGTCGAGCGCGCCGAACGGCTCGTCCATCATCAACATGCTCGGGCCATGCACCAGCGCGCGGCAGATCGACACCCGCTGACGCATGCCGCCGGACAACTCGTAGGGCTTCTTGGTCTCGAATCCCTCGAGCCCGGTTGCCTTCAATAGACTACGCGCGATCGGCTCATATCTGGCGCGTTCCAACTTGCGGATATCGACCTGAAGCATCACATTGGCCAGCACATCGCGCCAGTCGAGCATGATGGCTTCCTGGAATACGATGCCGACGTCGGTCTGCGGGCGATCGACGCGTTGGCCGGCAACCGTGATGGTTCCCGAAGTATAGGGCTGCAGTCCCGCCACCATCTTGAGGATGGTGGTCTTGCCGCAACCGCTGGGTCCGACGACGGCGACGAATTCGGATTGCCGGATATCCAGATTGATGTCGCCACAGGCTTCGACCGTTCCGGTCTTGGTCTGGAATTTCTTGCCGACATTCGACAGCCGGATGTAGGGTTCGCTCATTGCCTGCAAATTCCACCGCAAAGTCACGCGAGACGAAAAGGTCCCTGCGCGGGTTGCCGCGCAGGGACGGGATATCGGGTTATTGCTTGGCCGTCGTGTATGGCGGCTGCGCGAGATATTCGTTGGTATAGTACTTGCCCAGATCGGGCTGCGCGGTCAGGCCGGCGTATTTCTCCAGCAAATCCTGGCTTTCCTGCCAGTCTTCCTTGGCCGACCAGAACAGCGGCTTGCCCTCGGTGTGCTTGGTGTTGGTGATTGTCAGCGTGCCGTTGATTTCCAGCAGCGCGATCTCGTTGTTGAAGGCCGGCGCATGCTTGATAAACATTGCAGCCGCCTCTTCGGGATGCTGCCGTGTATATTCCCACCCGCGTTGCGATGCCGCCAGAAAGCGCCGCAGTCGATCCTGATTCTTGGGATCCTTGACCCAATCATTGTTGACGATGATGGCGCTGCTCAGGGTCGAGATGCCGGCCATGTCATAGAGCCTGGTCCAGCCCATCTTCACGCCGCTCTTGAGCTGCATGCGCGGACCCTGATCCATGAAATAGCCGAGCAGGGCGTCGGCCTGGCCGCCAAGAACGGCCTGCTCTTTCGCCGCCGGATTGGCGACGGTGACCAGTTTCACGTCACTCACCTTCATGTCGAGCTTGCCCATGAAAGCGGTGAAGATCGCGAGGCTGGCGTCGCCGGCGGTGATCCCAATGCGGCTGCCCTTGATTTCGGAGATTTTGCTTGGCCGCGGATTGTCCGCTCGGTAGATGAACGACATCGGGCTCTGCTGCAGTGTCACGCCGACGGCTTTGATCGGCATGCCGGCGTTGATGCCGCGCATCATGGTCGCCGCATCGACGTAGGAGACCGGGTTGGTGGCGTTGGCGGTCAACTGCGCGACCGTCGTCGAGCCGCTGCCCTCGAGAATCTCGACGTCGAGGCCGGCTTCCTTGTAGAACCCCTTGTCCAGCGCCACGAAGAAAGGTGCGTGCTCGCCATACAGCGTCCAGTTCAGGCGAAACGGAAACTTGTCGAGCGCCTGAGCGCCGGCCGGCGCGGCCAGCGTCACGGCAGCGGCGGCGGCCATCAGCGATAGTAAAATCTCCCTGCGCCTCATGATCGTTTCTTCCCTGCGATTTGTCTTCGCCTTCGCGGCGAAGCTCTATTTGGCCTTCACTCGAAATCCGCTTCCAGCTACATGGTGCCCGACTCCACCCGGTGGGTGACATGCCACGGGATCAGGAAGCTCTCGAGCAATTCGACGAAATAATAGAAAACCAGACCGATGATGGTGAGCGCCACGATGGTGGCGAACATCAGCGCGGATTCCATGTTGGAATTGGTGACGAGCAGCAGGTAGCCGAGGCCCTTGTCGGCTCCGACGAATTCGCCGACCACCGTGCCGGCGATCGCCAGCGTCGCCGCCACCTTCAGGCCGCTGAACAGATACGGCAGGCTGGTCGGCAGCCTGAATCGCGCGAACACCTGCATCCGTGTAGCGCCCATCGAGCGCGCGAGATCCGTCATTTCCGACGACATCGAGCGCAAGCCGACCGCGGCATCGATCACAATCGGAAAGAACGAAATCAGGAACGCAACCAGGATTTTCGGCGTCGGCCCGACCCCGAACCAGACCAGGAACAGGGGCGCGATCGCCACCTTCGGAATAATCTGGAAGAACAGCATGGTCGGCATCACAAGTTGATTGAAGCGGCGCGACGAGGTGATTGCGATCGCCAGTGGAATGGCGATGCCGACCGCCATGGCGTAGCCCGCCAGCATTTCGTAGACGGTAATCCAGCCATTGCTGAGCAGCAGCGGAAGCTGGTCGATGAAGGCATGGCCGATGGCAGAGGGCGTAGGCAGCAGATAGGCCGGCACGCCCCAGGCAACCACGAAAATCTGCCACACCAGCAGGAAGCCCACGATGCCGACCAGCGGCGTCAGTTTCCTGAGAAACCCGCTTGCTGCCGCGCTCGTCGCCCCGTTATCGGGTTTTGCGGAATCACTCGCCAGAACCATCGTTCCCTTTCCAAGGCCACATCGTTCGATCGTGCGGTTTTGCCCAACGTATCAGAGGCTACAAACCGGTAAAGCTGCCCGGGCTTGCGTCACGTTCGTCATCGACTTTAGTACGACTCGGTCGCAATCCTCTCGGGTTTCCCTGGCCCCTCCCCTGTTTGCAACCCTTTCCCGGTGCCGCAAGAGGGTTGGCATCGAGTTTAACTATCTGGTTAGATCAGCGCGAGCAAAATCATCGGGCGGCTGGAAATCTCCAAAAATGGCGGTTGGACTGGCCAATCCCGGGGCGCCGAACATGACTGACGCATGTCGTAGCGATTTGAGCAATTGTTCGCCGGCCTGGATGCAATCGACCAGGACGGTCGCCTGCGGTACCGGACGGCGATAGCGTGACGGCGCCCCTGTTCAGCGTGCGCGAGGTTGGCCTCTACGAAAGAGACGTCCGCCTGCGAATGCCGTTCCGGTTCGGCGTGGTAACGCTGACCGAGGCGCCGCAATGCTTCGTGCGCGTTCGTATCGAGCTTGCCGACGGCCGTTCGCAATGGGGCGCCGCCGCCGAGATGCTCGCGCCGAAATGGTTTGACAAGAACCTGGCGCTGTCGAACGAGGATAATTTTGACCAGTTGCGCCAGGCGCTGCGGCTCGCGGCCGGCGCCTATATCGACGGCAAGGCGCGAACGGCATTCGGCCATTTCGCCGCGCATTACCGCGAGCAGATCGAGACCGGCGCCGCGCACGGCCTCAATTCGCTGGTGGCCAATTACGGTCCGGCGCAGATCGACCGTGCGATCCTCGACGCACTTTTCCAGTCGCTTGGCTGTTCATTCTATGAGGGCATGCACGACAACCAAGCCGGCATCGATCCGACGCTGCTGGGCCGCGACGGCGACGATCTTGCCGAATTCGACATGCCGCGTTTTCTCGCACAACTGGCGCCGGCAGGTTCCATCGCCGCGCGCCATACCGTCGGGTTGGTCGATGTCATCGGCGGTCATCCCGGACAGGTCGGCGACGGCCTGCCGGAATCGCTGGAGGAAGTCGTGGCGACCTACGGCCACCGTTTTTTCAAGCTCAAGGTCGGCGGCAATTTCGACGCCGATCTGGCGAGACTGACCGAGATTGCCGCCGTTCTCGATCACCTGCAAGGGCCTTACTTCGTCTCCCTTGACGGCAACGAACAATACAACGATATCGCGGCGCTGCTCGAATTGTGGCGCCGGATGCAGGATACGCCGCCGCTGCAGCGGCTGGTCGCGGGCATCCTGTTCATCGAACAACCGATCACCCGCGCCCGTGCCCTCGCTGACGACGTGTCGGCGCTATCTCGCGTCAAGCCGGTCATCATCGACGAGTCCGACGACGAACTCGGCGCCTTCCCGCGCGCCCGCAACCTCGGCTATACCGGCGTCTCCAGCAAATGCTGCAAGGGGCTGTACAAATCCATTTTCAATGCCGCGCGATGCGCGCAGTGGAATGCCGAGGCAGGTGCGCCCCGCTATTTCATGACCGGCGAAGATCTGACCCTTCAGGCAGGCCTCGCGCTGCAGCAGGATCTGGCACTGGTCAATCTGATCGGCATCGAACATGTCGAACGCAACGGCCACCATTATGTGAACGGCATGGCCGGCCTGCCCGCGACCGAGCAAACCAGGTTTCTGGCCGCGCATCCCGATCTCTACGAGCATAAATATGGCGCGACTCGGCTCAAGATTCGCTCCGGCCAACTCGACATCGGATCGCTTGCTCGACCCGGTTTTGCCTCCGGCGCCTGCCCCGATTGGGAAACGCTGAGGCGGATGGCCTAGTTTAGCGCTATTTCGACCTCAATGGCTTCATCCGTCGAGACGCATCGCTGCGCGACGCTCCTCTGGATGAGGTCTCATATCAGACCCTCATGGTGAGGAGCGCGTCTTCGCGCGTCTCGAACCATGAGGCCTCGGGAGAGGCAACAATGATTCGGAAAGCGCTTCAGTTGCGGCCCTCATAGAGGTCGCGGCCGAGCACGAGCGCGCGGATCTTGCCGTCGGCAATGCCCCGCTTGAGCATCCAGAACCCGCAGTCGGGGTGGATATATTTCACCCGGCCGACGCCCAGAATCCGGTCGGCGTGCTCGATCGCACGGGCGATGGATTCGGCCGATTCAACCACCGTCTGCTTGATGTCGACGACGCCGAGCCCGAAGCCGATCTCGGGCCGCAATTCCCTGAACACCGCGAGTTCCTCGGGCGGACGATGCGCGTTCTCCATCACGATGTGGTTCACGTGCAGCCTGTTCAAATAGTCGATGAGCTTGCTCCAACCACCCTTCTGGATGGTCTGGCCGCCGTAATTGCCGAAGCAGAGATGCACCGCAGGTATGGTCGGGATGGCATCGAGCACCCGATTCATGGCCTCTGCCGCCCACTCCCATTCCGCCGGGCTCCCCGGCAGGTTGGCTTCGTCGACCTGGATCACATCCGCGTCGATATGCTTGACCTGTTCTGCCAGCACATCGGCGATCGCCATGGTCAGTGCCGCCTTGTCCTTGTAGTGGTTGTCCAGCAGCATCTTCGCCAGCATGTGCGGACCGGTGAGCGTGAATTTCAACGGCCGCGTCGCGAGCTTTCTCGCGCGCGTGCAGGCGGCCGGCAGATCGAGCGAGCCCGGACCTATGGCGCCATCGACCACGCCTGGCGGCCGGCTGCGAAATTTATGGTCCGGCGATTGCTTGAACGCCAGCCATTCGGCCAGCCCGATCTCGTTGCGCACGCCCGACATGGGACGCACGAAATATTCGATCATGCCGTTGGTCTCGGGATGGTTGACATCGAACCGGTAAAGTTCCCCGTCGCACACCAGATCGATCCCGGCCTGCTCCTGGGTGTCGATCACGACCCGGGTCGCATCGATCACCGCCTGTTCGGACGGCAGTGCCACCAGCCAGTCCGGCACCGGATAGGAGCCGACCGTGGTGGTCAGGATGCGGGAGTCTTGACCGGCATTTGCAGCGGACATTAATTGATTCCCTGGGCTGGCTTTTGTATTTCGTCGTTGCCGGCAGCGCGATGCCTCATGGCATTGCCTTTTTTGGCGCCGCGAATTCTAAGCCTATTAACCATCCGGTTACAAGAGGGCCTGCGCCGCCGAATGGTCAACGTTGAATGGCTACTATCGCAAATTTCGGCCTCAACGGCTTCATCCTTCGAGACGCATCGCTTCGCGATGCTCCTCAGGATGAGGGCTCAGACCCTCATGGTGAGGAGCCGCGCCTTGCGCGGCGTCTCGAACCACGAGGCCTCGGGAGAAGCGACAATGATTCAAGTGAACTGGAAAGCGCCTTAAAGGGATGGCGCACACGCCCCGGATAGCCGCGGTGCGCGGCTGCGAGGGCGTCAGTATCGTAGCCCGGATGAAGCGCAGCGCAATCCGGGAATCGCGATACGGTTGGGAAGGCCCCGGATTTCGCTGCGCTCCATCCGGGCTACGAATTCTCGCCGCCGCAATGACGAGGGACCGTTGCCACCGGTACCCGCTATCGCATGACCATTTGTTTCGGCTCGCTTGCACTGCCGGCTTCAAAGGCCGGCGCCGCCGGATACCAGATGACCCGGGCGGAAACGATCACGACGACGAGGAGCCAAAAAGCAAGCTGGCCAGCGCGGTCCAGCGCGACCGAGGCGGACTCGATTCTCGCCGCCCTGCGATTTTCCCGGGCCGTGTCGGGCGATACCTCGCCATAGGGGTCGAATTTCTCGGTCGACATCGCGATTTCCGCCGTCGTTGCTGCTCGTTGCCGGCATAATTTATGTGGCAGGAGCGCCCGACAGGGCAATGGTCAGAATTTTCAATGTTCGGTCGATGGCGAATGCTTTGTTTTGCGTTGCTGGCCGCCCGTAGAACCGGAACCTCAGCGCCGAACGGCGCGGGCGAATCACCCACCTGCCCGCCGGCTCAGCCGCCGAGTTCAGTGCCAGATCCGGGAGGTAGACCCACCCGCCCTGCGCGCATCCTGGATGGCGCGCCACACTCGCTCCGGAGTGAGTGGCATATCGATCTTCGCGACGCCGAATTCAGAGAGCGCGTCGATCACCGCATTGACGATGGTGGCCAGGCTGCCGGCACAGCCGGCCTCGCCGCAGCCCTTGGTGCCCAGCGGGTTGGATTTCGCCGGCGAGGGATGGCTGCCGACGGCCATCAAGGGAATGTCTTCCGCGCGCGGCATCGCGTAATCCATGAACGAGCCGGTAATCAGCTGCCCGCTGCTGTCGTAGCTGACCTCTTCCATCAGCGCCTGGCCGATGCCCTGGGCAACGCCGCCGTGTATCTGCCCCGCCACCAGCATCGGGTTGATGATGGTGCCGAAATCATTGGCGCCGGTGTAGCGGACGACATGCACGGCCCCGGTATCGGGATCGATCTCGACCTCCGCCACATGACATCCGTTCGGATAGGTTGAGGCGACGTCACTGCTGGTGTGATCGACGCTGAGCGAGGTCGGCAGTCCATCCGGCATCTTGCCGTCCCGTAATCGACGCGACAACTCCATGATGCCGATGCTGCGATCGGTTCCGGCGATCGTGAAAAGGCCGTCGGCGAATACGATGTCGCTCTCCGCGGCTTCCATCAGATGAGCCGCCGCCTGCTTGCCCTTGGCGATGACCAGCGCGGAAGATTCGACAATGGCCAGACCGGTGGCCGTGATTGAGCGCGACCCGCCGGTGCCGCCGCCGGTATGCACGATGTCACTGTCATTCTGTTCAAGCCTGATCTTCTCGAAAGGAACTCCCAGTTGCGCCGACAATATCTGGGAAAACGGCGTCGAATGGCCCTGCCCATAGTCCAGCGTACCCGTGACCAGCGTCACCATGCCATCCGGCTCGAACACGATCTTGCCGAGTTCGCTCCTGGGGGGCGCGGTAGATTCGAGGTAGGATCCCACGGCAATGCCGCGGAGCCTGCCGCGCTTCCGGCTCTCCTTCTTTCGTTTGCCAAACCCGGAATAATCGGACAATTCCAGCGCCGTGCCGAGCACGCCGGCAAAATCGCCGCTGTCATAGGTAACCCCGGAGGCGGCCGAGTACGGCATCTGCGACGACTTGACGAAATTGCGCTTGCGCAGCGCCAGCCGGTCGATACCCCGTTCGGCGGCGGCGCGATCGACCAGGCGCTCCATGAAATAGTTGGCTTCGGGTCGTCCGGCGCCGCGGTAGGCTCCCATCAGCGTGGTGTTCGTGAGCACGCATTTGATGTCCACCGTCAAAAGCGGCGTCGAATAAACACTGGCGATGTTCTTTGCGATGTTTGCCGATAACGGGTTCGGCGACACGTTGGAAATGTAGGCGCCAAGATTGCCGTAGCCGCTGACGCGGATCGCGAGAAACTTGCCATTGCTGTCGAGCGCCAGCTCCGCGTGGATGGTCTGATCCCGGCCCTGGCTGTCCGAGAGAAAGCTGCCGGAGCGTTCGTCGGTCCATTTCACCGGCCGGCCAAGCGCCTTCGCGGCGTGCAGGATGCAGATATATTCGGGGTAGTAGATGTTCTTCATCCCGAACGAACCGCCGACATTGGTGGTGAGCAGGCGAACCTGGTCGCGAGGCACCTTGAGAAGCTGCGCCAGCGCGGCACCATTGCCCGCAACCCCCTGGGTCGGCGCATGAATGGTATAACGTCGGCTCGACTTGTCCCAGGATGCGAGCGCGGTGCGCGGCTCCATCGCGACCACGGCGACGCGGGTGTTTGCAATGTCGAGCCTGGTGACATGGGCGGCCGCGGCGAAAGCGGCTTCCACCCCGGCGGTGTCGCCATAGTGGAAATCCAGCGCGACGTTGTTGGGGATGTGATCATAGAGCCGTGGCGCACCCGGCTTCGCGGCGGCCTCAGCGCTGGTGACGGCCGGCAATGGCTCGATCTCGAGCAGCACAGCTTCCGCTGCATCCCGCGCCTGCGTGACGGTATCGGCGACCACGAACGCCACGGGATCGCCGACAAAGCGAACCTTGTCGGTCATCAACGGCAGGCGATTGGTCTGCCGCAGCGGCGAGCCGTCCCGGTTCTTCAGCGGCATGCCGCAAACGAAGGGAGCGTATTGGTCTGCGGCGAAATCGGCACCGGTCCAGACTCCGCGGACGCCGGGCATCGCGCTGGCGGCCGTCGTGTCGATCCTGCGGATGATGCCGTGCGCCTGACTGCTTCGAACCATCCAGGCATAGAGCTGCCCCGGCAGATTGAAGTCGTCAGTGTATCGGCCCTTGCCGCGAACGAGTGCGTCATCTTCCTTGCGTCGGACCGGCTGGCCGATGCCGTTGTTTTGCGCTGCAGCAACTGGAGCAGCGTATTGCGGGATGGTGTGATCCTGCATGAGACTCCTCAAAACTGGCGGCCCTGCGGGCATTCCGGCCAAATCGTCTGGTAGCCCAGCGGCGCCGGAACAACAACGCTCGAATAGGCATGACCGTCGCCTGCAGGTGGCAGGGGCGCCGACCGCTATCCCGCCTTTTGCTGACCACCATGGCCTTGCAAGGCCCGCCAGATTCTGAGCGGGGTGAGCGGCATATCGAGGTGGCTGACGTCGAAATCCCTGAGCGCGTCCATCGCGGCGTTGACCACCGCCGGCGGCGATCCGGTCGCCCCGGCCTCCCCGCACCCCTTTGCACCCAGAGGATTTGTCTGGGTCGGCGCGTCCTCGTACAGGGTCACGTGGATCGGAGGCAGATTATCTGCGCGCGGCAGGCAATAATCCATGAATGACGCGCTCTTGAGCTGACCGCTGGCGTCGTAACTGGTCTCTTCCAGCAGCGCCTGGCCAATTCCCTGAACGACACCGCCGATCACCTGACCGCGAACGATCAATGGATTGATGATACGGCCGAAATCATCCACGACCGTATAGTTTGCGACGCGCGCGACGCAGGTCGCCATGTCGATCTCGATTTCGCAGATATGGCAACCGTTCGGATAGTTGAAATCCTCGCGCTCGTAGCGCGCGGTCTCGTCGAGGCCCGGGCTCTCGGCCGGCGGCAATCGGGCAGCATCGAACGACGCCTTGACGACGTCGAGGAACGGAATATTCCGATCGGTACCCGCGACCCGGTATTCTCCGGGCTTGTAGTCGACGTCGTTCTCGTCTGCTTCGAGCAGATGCGAAGCAATCCGCTTGCCCTTTTCGACGATCATTCGCGCGGCGAGCAGGACGGCGGTGCCGCCCAGGTGAAGCGAACGCGAGCCGCCATGGCCGCCGCCCTCGGCCGTCGCATCGGTGTCGGCCTGACGGAATGCAATTTGATCCGGCGCGATACCGAATTGCGCCGCGGCGATTTGCACGAAGGTCGTTTCATGGCCCTGCCCGTTGGACTGAGTTCCAACCGACAGCACCGCGCGCCCATCCGGCGCAAAGGCGATCCTGGCCGCATCCGCCGGCGGACCAAGCGTCGCCTCGAGGTAGTAGGCCACCCCGATGCCGCGGCGCGCGTTGCGCTCTTTCGCCTGTCTGGCGCGATGTGGAAATCCGCTGACATCGGCAAGCTCGATGGCGCGATCCAGCACCGTATTGAAATCGCCGACGTCGATTTCGCGTCCGAGCGCCGTCCGATATGGAAGCTGGTTGCGCTTGATCAGGTTTCTCTGGCGCAATTTGACCGGCGATATGCCCGTTACACCGGCCGCGACATCGATGGTGCGCTCCAGCAGATAGATCGCTTCGGGCCGGCCCGCTCCCCGATAAGCGTCGACCGGCACGGTATTGGTGAAGGCGGCCCGAACTTCCATGCAGATATTGGGAATGGTGTATGCCCCGCCCAGCACGGCCGCCGTCGGCAAGGTTGGAATCAGCGCGCCATTGGTGGAGAGATAGGCGCCCAGATTGGCGACCGTGTCGACCGCGAGGGCAACGAAGCGTCCGGTGCCGTCGAGGCCGAGACGAACGGTCGAGACGAGATCGCGGGCGTGCGCATCGGATATGAACGATTCGCTTCGGTCGTTGATCCATTTGATGTTGCGGCGAAGCCTGTCGCAGGCAAACAGCATCATTGCGTGCTCAGGCTGCAGTTGATTTTTGCAGCCAAAGCCGCCGCCGACGTCGTCCGCCTTGCAGCGAAGTTTCTGTTTCGGCCAGCCGAACAGCTCACACAGCAACCCCTGAAAGCCGAAGGGATTCTGGATCGAGCCTGAAAACGTCAATTGGCCGGTCCGGGAGTCGCGCCGGACCATGACCCCGCGGGTTTCCATCGAATTCGGCACCAGGCGATTGTTCACGAGATCGAGCGTCACGATGTGCGCGGCGCCGGCAAGAGCCTGCTCGGTTTTCTCGGCATTTCCGACCCGCCAGAGGAAAGCGAGATTGCCGGAGCTGTTGTCGGACCAGATCCTGGGCGCGTCGCGGTCCAGCGCCTGCCGCGCCTCCACGACACAATCGAGCGTCGCGTATTGAACGTCGATGGCCTCCAGCGCGTCGTGCGCCTGCCGGACGGTTTCCGCCACGATCATGGCGACACATTCGCCGACATGCCGGACTCGACCGACCGCCAGGCCTGGGCGTGGGGTGGAGGCAATCGGAGAACCATCGGCTTGCTTGATCGACGGGCGCAACGGCAGCCCGGAGAAGCCAGCGCTCTGCCAATCCGCACCGGTGTAGACGGCGACAACCCCCGGCGCGGATCGGGCGGCGGAGGTGTCGATGCTGCGGATTTCGGCATGAGCGTGAGGCGATCGCAGAAAGGCGGCGTGAAGCAGACCGGTCTCGTCGGTGTCGTCGACATATCGGCCCCTACCCGTAATAAATCGCCGATCCTCGATGCGAGGCATTGGCTGACCGATTCCAAATTTAGCGAGTGCACCCTCCTGGACGGCATTCGACAGCGATTCATGCTTCGTTTTCATTACTTCTCCGCAACCTGGGAACGCCCAATGAGGCCTGAAACATGCGTTGCGCTATCCTGGCGTGCGATTTCGCAGTCAAAAATGGCTCATGCCTATCTTCGCGTCAACCTTCCCGCGATCGGTCGGGCTCACCGCGATCGCATCAGGCGAACAGGCGGATGATACCAAGGCTCATCATCAATAACAAAAGCAAGGAAATCGTCACGGCGGCCGTCACCTTGCCGCCAACGCGCCTGAGCACGGTGATATCGACCCCGAGTCCCAGCGCCGCCATCGAAACGACCGTCAGCAAAGAAGCCACCTTCAACACCGGCGCGGCGATTGAAGCGGGCAATATTTCGAACGAGCGAAGCGCCGCCAGAACCAGGAAGCCGACGATGAACCACGGCACCAGTCGAAGCGGATTGAAGCGGGTCGCCGCCGCCGGCCCTGCGGCCCCTTGCCTCAGTCCGCGTCCCAGCAACGAGAAGCCAATCACGATCGGCCCCAGCGTCAGAACCCGCACCAGCTTGACCAGTGTCCCGATCTGGGTGCTGATCAGGCCGACCGGCACGGTGGCCGCGAGCACCTGCGGCACGGCATAGACGGTCAGGCCGGCCAGGATGCCGTACTGCGTCGGCGAAAGCGCCAGCAACGGGACTAGCAGGGGCAGCCCGAGCACGATCACCACGCCGAGGATGGCGGTGAACGATATCGAGGCCACGATATCATCGCCGTTGGCGCCGATCACGGGGGCGATGGCCGCGATCGCCGAATTGCCGCAGATCGAATTGCCGCAAGCCACCAAAATCGAGAGCCTGACCGGCAGACCGAGCATTCGGCTGATACCGTAGCTGGCGGCGAGGATGACGCCGACCGTGATCACGATTGCGGAAATCAGAGTCAGGCCGGAAGCGGCGATCGCGGAGAACGAAATGGTGGCACCAAGCAGCACCACCGCCAATTCCAGCACCTGCTTGGCGCTGAATGCGATCCCCGAGCGCCAGCGCTGGCCCGGTTCCCAGAAGCTGCGGACGGCCATCCCGACCAGGATCGCAATCACCAGCGCTTCCAGATAGGGATGGCTGAAAACGCGCTCTTCGAGCTGCTGAAGCGCGAGCGACACCAGCGTGATGACGACGCACAGCCCGATACCGGGCGCGAGCGACGCGACCCGCGCGGCGATGACGCTTCCAGCGGAGTCAGGCTTGTTGACTGCAGACATCCCTCACTCCTGCGCGACGACGGGCGCGACGATCCGGGTTCGCGCGAGAACTCGCGCCTGCTCGCGAACGGCGAAAAGGCGCACCGTCGATCGGTGCGCCTTCGGGCTGCATGACGTATTTCTCAATAGGTCGCTGCAAGGTAATCAACGATCTTGCCAACATCGGTGTCGTCGATCTGGGCGCCGTAGATCTTGATCATCTTGTTGACTTCGGCCTGCCAGAAATCCTTCTTGTACTTCGGTCCACGCGGCTGGGTCGCGACATAGTCGGCCGAGTGGCAGGCCGTGCAATTGTTCTGCACGACGTCGAGGTTGGGACCCGGCCTGAAGGCCGCGGTTTCGTCCGGCAGCTTGTAGGCGACCGGCTTTGCAGCGGCCGTGACCACCCCGTAACCCCCGATGACCGTCGCAACGACGCTCGAAAGCGCAATCAGTGTCGATCGTTTCATCATCATTCTCCTCAGGCGGCCGTGACGCGGACGGTTTCGACTACGTTGCGCATATACCCCGTCGGATTCCAGGAAGCCTCCATCGGCTGTGTCTTTCCGTCATTGCTGGTCGCGCGAACTTTCAATTCGTGGGCGCCCGCGGCGAGCTTCACCGGCAGGCTCCATTCGCGGAAGGAGTACTTGCCGAGATCCTTGCCCAGCTTGGCCTGCTCCCAGGTTTTGCCACCGTCGGTGGATACGGCGACGTCCTTGATACCGCTGCCGCCGTTGAAGGCGATGCCTTTCAACGCGGTGCTGCCGGCCTTCACTTGGGCGCCGTCGGCGATATTGGTGATGAACGAGCGCACGTTGAACCGGTTGATGGGAATGGTGGCCTTGGGCGCCGTGCCGGGTTCGACACAGTGGCAGTCATTGTCCGGGATGCGGTAGGCGGTCTTCATCCAGAAACCATCGAAGACATTGTCGATAACGGTGATCTCATTGATATGCTTGACCCAGTAGGTGCCGTAGTAGCCGGGCACCACGAGGCGGAGCGGAAAGCCATTGAGGAACGGCAGATCCCGTCCGTTCATCGAATAGGCGAGCATCACCTCACCGTCGCGCGCGTGGTCGATGTCGAGCGCCTTGGCAAAATCGGGCGTCCTGTCGCTGACCGGACCGTCCATGCCGCCGAACACGGCCTGCTTGGCGCCGGCCTGCACGCCGACCCTGTCCAGCACCGCCTTCAGCGGAACGCCCTTCCACCGCGCATTGCCCATCGCGCCGTTGCCGCTTTGACCGCCGGCTACGCGCGGCATGAAGAACCCCCGGCTGTTGCCGGAGCACTGGTTGACGGCGACGATCTCGACCGCCGGCATCTTGCGGATTTCGGCCAGCGATAATTTCGCGGGCTTGTCGACCTTTCCCTTGATCTCGACCGCGAACTTGTCGGGATCGATATCGAGCGGCAAGCCGGCGAGATGGTAGCGCACGAAAAACGCATCGTTCGGGGTGATCGCGCCCTCGTTAAATACCGCGAACGGGGTTTCGAGCTGCGGCGGCCGGCTGGTAAGTCCGATCATCGGCCGCTTCTGCGGAAATTTGACAATCGGCCGCTCGCCATCGTCGAACGGCAGCGTCATGGTCTGCGCCGCGAAGCTTGCGAGCGTCGATCCACCGAGCGCGCCACCTCCCGCGAATATGGCCGCCCCCGCCTGCAGAACTGTTCTCCGGTTCATCATTTGCTTTCTCCCTTGGTGATAGCATCGCGGTATCGCCGGTCTTACGGACCGCCGGACCAATCAGGCATTAACCGGCGACGCCGGCGCAGAGCGTGATGGCAGCGCGTTGACCGCCCAGCACGGAACTCATGGCGTAACGGCCTCTCCAACCGAGGCGAGCGCGCGTTTCGCCGCAATCAGATGCGGCATGTCGTACATCTTGCCGTCGATGCCAAGCGTGCCCGCGTCGGGCTGCGCCGCGAAGGCCGCAACGACACGACGCGCATGCGCGAGATCGGCCTCTGACGGCGTGAAGCATTCATTGATGGTTGCGATCTGGTCGGGGTGGATGGCGATCCGCCCGACAAAACCGTCGCGACGGGCGATCCGGCAGCTTTCCGCCAGCCCCTTCTGATCCCTGAAATCCGCATACAGGGTGTCGAGCGGCAGCACGCCCGCCGCCCCGGCTGCAAACAGACATTGTGCCCGCGCCATCTGGTAGGGAAACGTCCAATCTCCGTTTGCTTCCTTGTTCGAGAGCGCGCCAAGGGCCGCGCCGAGATCCTCGGCGCCCCACGTCATTGCCACCAGGCGACGGCTGGGGGTTGCATAGCCGGCGAAGCCGACCATGGCCGCCGGCGTCTCGGTCGCCACCACCAGCAGCCTGACATGACCTGGCGTTACACCCGCGGCGACCTCCAGCGCATCAAGGTAGTTGGAAATCAGCTCGATATCCTCAATCCCGCTCACCTTCGGAATCAGGATGCCATCAAGACCGGGGCGGACCACCGCCGCCAGATCGCCGAGCGTCAGGCCGCTTCCGAGCGGGTTGACCCGCACCAGAAACGCCCAGTCGCGCGACGTTGCTCCCAGAAGGTCTTTCACCATGCCGCGCGCGAGCGCCTTGCGTGGCGGCGCGACGGAATCCTCCAGATCAAGAATCAGCGCGTCGGCGCCGATACCGTCGGCCTTCGCGAACTTGCGCTCGCTGTCGGCCGGCACAAACAAAAGCGAGCGTAGTTTCATCCGGGGCGCCTCATCATCAACCCGATCCGGCGGCAATAGGCGATTTCTTCGTTACGCTGGTTGAAGCCGCGATGTTCGAACGTGACGATACCTTGGGTCGGACGGGATTTGCTGTCGCGCACCGCCAGAATTTTCGTCTCCGCCCGCAGGGTGTCCCCGGCAAAGACCGGGCGCGGAAACCTGGTTTCTTCCATGCCGAGATTTCCGACCGTCGTCCCCAGGGTGGTGTCCTGCACCGAAAGCCCGATAATCAGACCCAGCGTAAAAATCGAGTTCATCAGCGGTTTGCCGAATTCGGTCGATTTGGCATATTCATGGTCGATATGGACCGCCGCCGGATTATATGTCAGCGACGAGAACAGGATGTTGTCCATGTCGGTGACCGTGCGCCTGATTTCATGGACAAAGGTTTGACCGACCGAGAATTGTTCGAAGTAGAGTCCCGCCATTTCCGGCCTTTCCTCGTTTTTCCTACCCAGGATATCAAATTACCGCTTCGGCGCAGAATGAACAGGGGTTGGCGGGCAATCGCCCGGCCTCGGAGCCATGGTTTCTTGAGTGCCTCGGGCTGTTTCGATCTGGCGAACCCGCGGGGCGATCCGGCCCCGGTTTCGGGGTTGCCTTGAGATATATGACGAATATACCCTTGGGATGAGCGTCGACCAGGCCCGCGTGCGGGCGGCCGCCGGCTCAGACGAGGAACGAATTGAAAGCAAAAGCGCCAGCAAAACGCCGGTCCCAGGTCGTCGAGGCCGATGGAACGCTCACCGATCGCGCCTATCGCGAACTCGAAGAGATGATTGTCACCCTGCAACTGGCGCCCGGGACGGTGTTGTCGGAGCAGGCTCTTGCCGTTCGCCTCAAGATCGGCCGGACCCCGATCCGCGAGGCGCTGCAGCGGCTCGCCAGGGACGGGCTGGTGGTGATCATGCCGAGGCGCGGCATCATGGTCTCCGAGATCAATTTGCGGCTGCAACTGCGCCTGCTCGAAGTGCGGCGCGAGCTGGAACGGCTGATGGCAAGCCTTGCGGCCGAACGCGCCTCACCGGACGAACGCAGCGAATTCGCCGAGGTGGCGCAGGCCATGCTCACGGCCGCCGGCAAGTCCGATGACATCGCTTTCATGCGCCTCGACCAGCGCTTCAACATCCTGATCGCGACCGCCGCCCGAAACGAATTCGCCCGGCGCTCGATGGGCCTGATGAACGCCCTGTCGCGCCGGTTCTGGTATCAGCACTATCAGCAGGTCGCGGATCTGCCACTCGCCGCCAAGCTGCACGCCGCGGTCGCGGAGGCGGTTTCGCTGCGGAAGGTTCAGGCCGCTGCGAGCGCGTCGGACCGGCTGATCGACTACATCGAGGATTTCGCCCGCAAGACGCTCGATACCTGAATCCGGATCAGTCAGGGTCTTTCAGGCCGCAGTCTTGCCGGAAAGCGCGGCCAGCGCCCGATCGATGTCGGCCGACGTCATCTCCCACTCGTTTCCGAAATTCGCCACCACGGAGCGCATGAAGGATTCGACCGACGCCATCGCGCCAGCGTCGTCGCCGAGATGGTCGGCGAGCAACGCCAGCGCGAGCTGGCGCGGCTCCGGGCCCTCGTAGCTCCACTCAAATCCATTCCTGGTGAACTCCCTCACCTGCAGGCGAGGATCGAGCGGACCGCCGTCGACGGTCACCTTGACACCGTCGATGGTTCGATCTCCCAGATAGTGTTTCATGCGGTTCTCCCGTCTTTGCAGGTCAAGTCGCGGTCCCGCTACGCTGCTGCGAGGCTCAACGACTGTAGCCCGGATGGAGCGCAGCGTAATCCGGGAATCGCGATGCGGATGAGCCGGCCCCGGATTTCGCTGCGCTCCATCCGGGCTACGAATGGCGAAGCCATCCGACCCTTCCCGTCATACTGGGGCGCGCCGGTTTGCCTCTTCTTCGTCATTCCGGGATGCGCCTCTTGGCGCAGGCCCGGAATCCATAACCACCATCGGGAGTATGGATTCCGGGCTCGCGCTCCGCGCGCCCCGGAATGACGAAGCGAACCTATTGCCGGCCTAATAGATTGGTGATATATCAGATGGGAGCCGGCGCGACCAGGGAGGCGATCAGATGGAATTATCATCGAGTCAAATGACCGAGCGGCAGCGCACTTACCGGGCGACGTACCGTCACCGCATCGCCGGATGGTACAATGGCTGGCTCCATGTCTTCGTCATCTATGTGATCGGATTTACCGCCCTGTCGGTGTATTTCGCCAACGTCAGCGATCTGCGCTGGTGGGAACTCGGCATCGTGCCGGTGACCTTTCTGTTTGCCAATTTCTTCGAATGGTGGATCCATCGCTACGTGATGCACCGGCCATCGCGGATCAAGGCGTTCCGCGCGATCTACAACCGGCACACGCTGATGCATCACCAGTTCTTCACCGAACAGGAGATGCGCTTCGCCAACCACAACGACTGGCGCGTCACCTTCTTTCCGCCCTATGCGCTGGTGACCTTCACCATGATGTCGATCGTCCCCGCGCTTGTCCTCGGCTGGCTGATCTCGCCCAATGTCGGCTGGCTGCTGATCTCGACGACCACGGCGATGTATCTGATCTACGAGTTCATGCATTTCTGCTGTCATGTCGATGACAACTGGTTTGTGCGCAACGCCCCGTTCGTCAACACGCTCCGCCGCCACCATACGGCGCATCACAATCAATCGATCATGATGGAGCGAAACATGAACCTGACGTTCCCGGTGATGGATTGGCTGTTTGGCACCTCGGACCTCGACCGCGGGCTGATCGGTCATCTCCTGAACGGCTATGACACCCGCTTCGTGAAGACGGACATGCGCAAGACCTCGCGTACGCCAATACCCGGAATGGCGCGCCCGTCTGCGGGATTCATCGCGCCCGCCGAATAAAGGCGCCCTACCGCGCGCGGGATCCCCCGGCTGGAGCCGCCATGCAGTCTGGCCGGGGTGCTGGCGCTTGCGACCCTCGCCAAGATTGCGGGACTTGCCTCGGCCAATATATCGTGATCGTCGGAGGTGCTGCGATGCCTGTCAAGATCAAGCTCGGCCTGTCGCTGCTTGTCGTTCTGGTGACGGCCTTCGCCGTCTATTGTCAGCATTTGCTCGGCCACGGCCGCATCCAGTACGTCGTCGCCTTTCTCGGATTTTTCATGATTTTTGCGATGTGGCTGTTTCCCGAGGTCAAACGTGACGCGCCCGCGACCACGGTTACCGAGCCGCGACATGGCAGTTGATCCCCGGCTGGATCGAAACTGCCGTCAGGTCCTGCGGTTCGTCGCGCGCTAAAGCGTCTTGCGGTTCACTCGAATCATTGTTGCTTCTTCCGAGGCCTTATGGTTCGAGACGCGCGAAGACGCGCTCCTCACCATGAGGGTCTCAGACCTCATCCAGAGGAGCATCGCGAAGCGATGCGTCTCGAAGGATGAAGCCATTGAGGCGGAAATTGCGCTAAACCAATAGATCCAATTGGTGGGCATCTTCCGTCCTGGGCCTTCGCTGGTAGGCAGCCTTGACGTCGCCGGAAATGATCTGTTGGCCGGGAGGATCGGTGCACGAGCCGTGCGTCAGGCGCTGCACATGCTCGATGATAGGTCTCGCCAGCTTTTGCGGATCGGTTGGCTCGCAGAAGGCCTCGGACGTCGTGGCCGATGATCTCACCACGATGGCGATGGATGCCTGAACGTCTATGGCGGCCGTGGCGCGGGCCTGGCGTTGCATGCCTGGTTTGGCGAAAGCCACCAGCGATCGACAATCGGGTCCGCGCATGCAGCATTGTCTCGGATGAAAATCTGACATTCTCGCCGGCATCGAGTTGACGTGTGGTGATCGCCCAGGGGCAACGGGCAAGCGCCAGGGGTTTTCCTGGCACCAGCTTGTATGCGGGTGATCTCCGCGCTTCGCGTGCTGTTAGCGGCGTCCGCAGTTCGACCAGATCGATCTCGGCAAGGATGATGTCTTGCGGGCATGCAAGGACAAAATGGAGAGAGCCGGCCAAGACCCGACCTGATTTTGGTTGCCGAACGGCCCGATCAACTTCCCTTCCCGGCGATGTGCGTGCGATGCTCTCTCCACCAGCAAAGAGTACCAAAGCTGCCGTCATGCGCGACTGAATTCTCGCTATCGCGGTATTTCGCGTCTGAATAGCTATTGGTGAATGTGCGCGACGCCGCGAGGCGGCGTCAGGACCCCCAGACACGTTTCTGCGGCCCGCGATGAAATCGCGGGCCGCAGAAGCGCTCTTCCGCCGATCGTTTAGCCGTGAATCATTTGTAGAACATGGACTTCTTGGGCTGCTGTGCCGGCTCATCCGGCGCCCACAACCGGTAGCTCAGGCTGGCGAAGATGGAATAGCCCCTGGTGATCGACGCCGAGTCCGCGCCAGGTATCATGGTTCCCCCCGAGGCGGACGTAGAAAATTCCTGAGTGGCCCAGACGTTCAAGGCGGCAGGTCCGAACTCGTAACCAACCAGAGCACCGGCGGCCCAGACATTGTACCGATTGGTGTTGATCGTGCCGCCATAATAGGTGGCACTCGCGATGTCATTGCTCACCTGCCCGGCATAATAGGCAATGGGACCGACCGTCCACTTGCCGACCGTCTTGGTCGCCGTGAATTCGGCGTGCAAGACATCGCCCGAAGTATAGCCGGTGATGGAGTTGGCGGTATTGAACTCCTCGAAAAAGTTGGCGGTCAGATTCCAGCCGTCCTTCAGATAGGAAACCACGAATTCCGGCTGGAACGTCCACCATGGGTTGCCGATACTGTCCAGGCCGGTGCGCCCGCTGATCGAGCCATCCGGCACATAGATGCCGAGACCGGTCTTGATGAAGAAGCCGCTGTCGCCGAGCTTCCAGCTCAACTCCGCCGGCACGATATAGGTGTTGTGCATCCCGGCCTGCTGCAGGTTGAGGGGTTGGCCAATGTCGGCCATCACCCATGGCTGCACGATCACGGCATCGTAGGTTGCGCCGAGGAACGTCCAGCCTGGCACCCACAGCAACCCCGAGGCTTCGACGGCGGCGTGGACCTGGGTGGCGGCGCCGCCAAAATTGGGAGCACCGGGCCCGACGATCTGGGCCTGATAGGTGAAGACCTGATTGAACATGTAAAGACCCGGCGGTGGGTCGCCGGCGCTGCCGCCGCCGAGCGTGATCCCCGGCTTTTGCGCATAACCAGGGAAGCCGATTTCATAGGCCTGCGCCGTCGTCCACGCTGTACTCGCGGCCAACCCCGCCACGGTCAGCAAAGCTTTCTTCAACAACATCCGCCCCTCCAGAACGATGACTGTGGGCATCCCGCGAACGGTTCATCGGAACGCATCGTCATCCGGCGTTCGAAACCACACGGAATCTGATGGCACATTTGGAAGGCAAACGCGTCGTCACAACAATGTCTGAGAGGAAGTTTATGTTAATAATTACAATATGTTACATGCCTGCTACAACCATACAACAACATGATATAGAAATACAACTCGATGTATTTTTTGGTGAAGCGCTTGGAGCTTTCATGCGAACATGACCAGTCCGCTCTCACCGGCGCGACGTCATTTCGCGCGGCCAAGCCGCCTCACGTGCTAATTTGCGATGGTCCGCAACCGGACACCGGGATTGGGATTTCCCAGGAACTCGATCCCTGCCCGTTCGAACGCGCAGCGAATCTTTTCGACGGTTTCGAATTGCGCAGAGATCGGCGCGTCCCGCAGGCCCTCCAAACGGCGGATCGTCGAAATGGCGAGACCGGATTGAACGGCGAGCTCATTCTGCTCCCACCCGAGCAAAGATCGCGCTGCCTTGATCTGACGCGTGATCACCAGCATGATTCGTGTTCGCCTTTTCCCCAACCCGGAAGTTTGCGGCCGGGCGCGCACCGCCGCCGTCCAAGGTTAGTCCGGCTCGGAAGCAACTAACTATGGCGAAGATTCACTATCTGGCCGCCAGGCAACGGAACAGGTCGACACCGCCGAGCGTCTGCCTGCCGGGCTAGACAAGGCCAAACCATTTTCCAGCACCGCGGCTTCATCCTTCGAGACGCGCGCAAGCGCGCTCCTCAGGACGAGGTCTTCGACCCTCATGGTGAGGAGCGTGGCAACGCCACGCGTCTCGAAC